>ENA-UOOR01000098-UOOR01000098.1-fermentation-metagenome-genome-assembly--contig:-NODE-98-length-119909-cov-5.656490_pt1 | contig 119909 bp, 113 predicted proteins | sample MGYA00245780_ERZ724029 | MGnify/ENA primary metagenome ERZ724029 (study PRJEB28704, sample SAMN03018315) | fermentation metagenome | biome: anthropogenic terrestrial biome; feature: soil...
GTGCCACCAGGAATCGAACCGGGGACACAAGGATTTTCAGTCCTTTGCTCTACCAACTGAGCTATGGCACCGTTTTCTTTTTGCGATTGCAAAGATAAGTCATTTTCTGCAATTACAAAATTTTTACAATAGAAAAGTCTTCTCAAAATACGATTTATTCTAAAGTCCCGCTGATCGGTCGCAGCATAACGTTCGGAATAATTCTTTATCGGGTAACTCTGATTTTGGAAATTGGGCTTTGCGGATTCGTTTAATCCGGCTGCGTATTAAAAAAAGCCGGATCAAATGATATTTCGACCCGGCTTTATGCTCGCTTGCTGCTTATCTTAGAATTTTTCCACCCATTTGGCGAAAGCGTCGATATAACTGTGTAAAAACTTCTTCGTATGCTCATTGGTCAGATTCCCTTGATCGTCAAACAAGGTATGAGCGTTTCCTATATAGGCTTCCGGCTGCTGCATCATCGGTACATTTAAAAAAACCATCGATTGGCGTAAGATATGGTTAGCGCCAAAAGCGCCGATGCTGCCGAGAGTCACACTAACCACCGCTCCCGGTTTGCCGTCCCATGCGTTTTGTCCGTAAGGGCGGGAAGCGACATCGATGGCATTCTTTAATGCTCCCGGAATACTCCGGTTATATTCCGGCGTGACGAATAAAAAGCCGTCTGCCGATTTGATTTTGTTTCGGAAATCGGTCCATTCCTTCGGAGGATTGTTATCGGTATCTTCCGAGTAATGCGCTAAATTACCGATTTCTACAATTTCCAAATCCAATGATTCGGGAGCCAATTTAATTAATTGAAGGGCTACTTTTTTGTTATACGATTCTTTTCGTAAACTGCCCACAAGGACAGCAATTTTTTTTGTACTCATATCTAAATTTATTGAGGGTTTATATTCTTAATATCGTAATCTTTTAACGAGTGTCGCATTGTTCTTTTTTCTCGACTTATCGATTGTCATAGACCCCTTAGAAACGCTTGCTGCACATTTTTGTTCATTCGAAAGACTCAAATTCAGGACGGCGCTTGTAAGAAATCGGGGATACTGTAATCGACGGGTGAGCAAACGCATAAGCCGATAGGAGTGGGGGAGTTGACTATCTTCTCCTTTCGAAAAAGGAAGTCATTAATTCGGCACATTCGTCAGCCAATATTCCCGCAAAGACTTTTGTCCGGGGGTGCAGGAGATCCGGCGAAAAACCGCTGTATCCCCGCTTTGGGTCTTTTGCCCCGTAGACAATGCGAGAAATCTGCGCCCATCGCAGTGCCGCGGCGCACATGGGACACGGTTCGACCGTCACATAAAGAGTGCAGTCCGATAAATACTTACCGCCTAAAACGTTTGCTGCCGCTGTAATAGCCTGCATTTCGGCATGGGCCGTCACATCGGTTAGCGTTTCCGTCAGATTGTGAGCGCGCGCGATGATTCTGTTATTAATTACCACCACTGCCCCCACCGGTACTTCCTCTTCTTCAAACGCCTTTCGAGCCTCCGCCAAGGCTTGTCTCATAAAATAGACATCATCCAGTATCATGAAATTTTCCCTTTCTTATTAGAAATAATTATCGCCGCATTTCATTTTCCTCAAAAAGCGTTGGATAGTCTTGTTCCATCTTTTTCAGTACTTGTGAAAGTACGGTTTCGCGAAGCCAACGCGACCGGTTCGTAATGTTGTATTTTTTGAAATAGAAATGAATAAGATTGTACTCTTCTTCGTTCAGCATAAAAGCTGCTTTTTTGTTTCGTACACCCATACGTTTCGGAGTACTGCATTTTTTATTTCTCATCGATCCTTTTTGAAAAAATGTCGGTAAATAGAAGCATTTTCATTTGAAATACAAAAAAACAAAATATTTTCGCGAAAAAGAAGATTTAATACCGTAATTTTGTATTTTCACTAAAATATCAACAGGTTTCCATTAAAAAATGGCAAAACATAATGAGTTGGGGAAAAAGGGGGAAGATGCCGCTGTGCGTCTATTGCAATCGAAAGGCTACCGTATCTTAGACCGGAACTGGAGGTCGGGGCATTACGAAATAGATATTATCGCCCGGGATGGCGACTTTATCGTTTTTGTGGAAGTGAAGACGAGAAGCTCTTTGCAATGGGGAAATCCGGAGGACTTTATCGACAACAGACGTATGCGCCGCATGATACAGGCCACGGAGCGGTATTTACTGTTTAAGGAAATTGACAACCCCGCCCGTTTTGACGTTATCGGGGTGTTATGGGACGGACACTCCTTTAAGTTGGATCATATTGTAGATGCATTTCTACCTTTTATAGTATGAATATTGAAGAATTATATGCTTATTGTATGACGATTAAAGGAGCTGAGGCGACCTTACCGTTTGACGATGAAACGCTTGTTATGAAAGTGTGCGGGAAGATGTTTGCCATGATTCCCTTAGAGGCCGATACATTATGCATATCCCTCAAATGTGAGCCGCTAAAAGCGGTGTCCCTTCGCGAACGTTACGGATGTGTAGAACCGGCTTATCACATGAATAAAACGTATTGGAACTGCATTTATCTTACCGGCGAAATGACGGACGAAGAAGTGAAATATTGGATACGGCATTCTGTCGAAGAGGTTGTCAAAAAATTATCAAAGAAACAACAGTCGGAATATTATGGGGAGACAAAATGAAAAGGTGGTGAAGATTAGACTCGAAGAAACGATGTCTACCAATACGTATCTGAGGCTGCTGGCCGAACGGCGCGCCCTTGCGGACGGCTCTCTCGTGGTGGCGGAATATCAGACTAAGGGGCGCGGACAAATAGGGAATTCCTGGTTCTCTTCGAAGGGGAAAAACCTTCTCTTTAGCGTGTTTGTCCGTCCTAAAGGAATTCCGGCCAACGAACAGTTCCTTCTTTCGCGTATTGTTTCGCTTGCCCTGAAGGAAACGTTGGACAAGTTTGCCGCACCTATCCGTATTAAATGGCCCAATGATATCTATTGGGAGGAAAAAAAGATCGCCGGAATCCTCATTGAGAATGATTTACAGGGCAATGAAATTGAATCTTCCATCATTGGAATCGGTTTGAATGTGAATGAACCGGCATTTCCCCAAGGCTTGCCCAATCCGATATCTTTAAAACAAATAACCGGCATGGAGTATGATCGGGATTTTATACTCGATACTTTCATGAATCATTTTTTCGCGTATTATCATCCGTTGGACGAGACGGAAATCTCTCTTATAGAGCAGGATTATTTACAGAGTTTGTATCATTTGGGCGAGTTTCATCGTTTTGAAGATGCCGGAGGACGATTTATGGGCAAGATTAAGAATGTATTGCCCTCGGGGCATTTAGTAGTGGAAACGTATACACGGGAAGAGCGGATATATGCCTTTAAAGAGATTGCATTTATAGAAAATTCAATGATTCAATGATTGAATTATTCAATCTTGAAATTCCGGAATTAAACCAATAAAAATTTATATGAAATACAAACGAATACTTTTGAAGCTCAGCGGAGAGTCGTTGGCAGGAAATGCAAAGCAGGGAATTGATACGGCTTGTTTGGAAGACTATGCCGAACAGTTGAAGTCCGTCGCAGACACCGGAGTGCAAATAGCGATTGTGATCGGCGGGGGCAATATATTCCGGGGATTACAAGGCACGAAACGAGGCTTTGACCGAGTACGCGGCGATCAGATGGGGATGTTGGCCACGGTCGTCAACAGTTTGGCTTTATGTTCGTCTCTTACGAGCATCGGGCAAAAAAGCCGCGTTTTTACCGCTATCCGCATGGAGCCGATCGGCGAGTTCTACTCTAAGTGGAAGGCCATTGAAGCGCTCGAAAAGGGTGAGATCGTCATTTTATCGGGGGGAACCGGAAATCCTTTCTTTACAACCGATACCGCTTCGGCGCTCCGTGCCATCGAATTAGAGGCCGATGCGATGTTGAAGGGTACACGTGTCGACGGCATATACACGGCTGACCCCGAGAAAGATCCTTCGGCCGTGAAATTCGAACGGATTTCGTATGATGAAATCTATGCGAAAGGATTGCGCGTGATGGATTTGACGGCCACTACCATGTGTAAAGAAAATGAGTTGCCGGTGGTTGTCTTCAATATGGATATTTACGGCAATCTCAAAAAAGTGATTGACGGAGAGAACATCGGCACGATCGTGTATGTATAACCCCTCGTGCTATCTTCCGGCTTGTGCCCGGAGATAACTAAAAGCATGAACAATGCGGGCGTAATTCGAAAATTCTATGTATTTTTGTCCTGAATAATATATAACCCCAAAAGAATATGAATGATAGTAATATTTCTAAAATTATGAACGATGCCGAGGAAAAGATGCAACTGACCTTGGACTTTTTGGAAGAAAATTTTTCGCGCATTCGTGCCGGCAGGGCCAATCCACATATCCTTGATGGTATAAAGGTGGAGTATTACGGTAGTACTGTACCCCTGTCGAATGTTGCAACAGTCACAGTTCCCGATGCAAAGACGATTATTATACAGCCTTGGGAAAAATCCATGCTTAAAGTCGTTGAAAAAGCGTTACTCGATTCCGATGTCGGCATTACGCCTGAAAATAACGGCGAATTGATCCGTTTAGGCATTCCTCCTCTGACGGAAGAACGGCGTAAGCTGTTGGTAAAACAAACCAAGCAGGAAGCCGAAGATGCTAAAATAAGTATTCGCAATTCGCGTCGTGAAGGCATTGAGGAAGTCAAGAAAGCCGTAAAAGACGGCTATCCGGAAGATGCAGGCAAGGACGCAGAAGCAGAAATTCAAAAACTGCATGATAAGTATATCAAAAAGTTAGAGGAAAAACTGGCCGTAAAAGAAAAAGAAATTCTTACGGTTTGACAAATGGGAAGAAGCCTTTCCACCGAGGATGTCGCTTGGAGCGGCACCCTCGATTATTTGGCTGGCAATGAAAGGACTGGTTATAAGGAATACGGGGAATACCTATTTGGTTCGTGACGATAACGGCACAGATGTCGTGTGTAAAGCCAAAGGAAGCTTGCGGTTGAAAGGGATACGCAGTACAAGTCCCGTTGTCGTAGGAGACCGGGTGACGATGGATGTAAATCCTGACGGTTCGGGATTGATTCGAGACATCGAAGAACGGAAGAACTATATTGTGCGCCGGGCTTCCAATCTTTCCAAACATTCCCATATCCTGGCATCGAATATCGATTTAGCCCTCTTATGCGTTACGGTGCGCTATCCCGAAACAACGACTGTTTTTATCGATCGCTTTCTGGTGACTGCGGAGGCTTACCGCGTACCGGTTCTTTTGATTTTTAATAAGATCGACTTATATGATGAGGACGACCGTTCTTATGTCGATGCTCTCGTGGATTTATATTCCGGTATAGGCTATGCCTGCCTCCAAACATCCGTCTTAAAAAAAGAGGGGCTCACTGAAATCCGGGAACGGATCAAAGGAAAGATCACGTTGCTTGCCGGGCATTCCGGTGTGGGGAAGTCGAGCCTTGTGAATGCATTACAGGGAGACGATTCTCAAAGGGTCGGGAAAATATCGGATTATCACCTGATGGGAGTGCATACCACGACTTTTTCGGAAATGATCGAGTTGGATGGCGGCGGATATTTAATCGATACGCCGGGTATTAAAGGGTTCGGGACGATCGATATGAATATTCAGGAAATATCGCATTACTTTCCCGAAATTTTCCGATTCTCCTCCGGCTGTCATTATAATAATTGTCTTCATATCAACGAGCCCGGCTGTGCCGTGCTGAAAGCCGTAGAGGAACGGTATATCAGTGAAAGCCGGTATCACTCTTACTTGAATATCTTGGAAGATGTAAAAGAGAAAAAATACCGGTAACCGCCCGCGCCCCGTGTCAAACGGCAGGAAGCCGTTAGACGGAAATACGAAAGAAGCTGTATGAATAATCTTTTGATATTGGTACTTCAAACTCTTTACGTGATAACGATAATCAGTGTGGTTATCGTTATCATTTCAGAGAATCGTGACCCTGTGAAGACGGTGTCATGGGTACTTATTCTGGCATTTCTTCCGGTCATCGGGCTCGTGTGGTATCTGTTCTTCGGGCAGGATATTACCAAAGAACATGTTATTTCCAAACGGATGTACAGTAAGCTGAAGAAAAGGCCTTTGGACGAAATTGGAGCGACCGAAGAGTTTGTTTATCCGCAAGAGCACGAAAGTCTTATCCGTTTACTGAAAAATTTAGATTATACCCCCTTGTTAGGAGGAAATCAAGTGACTTTATTTACCCGTGGAGAGGATAAATTCGAGGCTTTGTTGGCCGATATAGCCCGGGCGAAAGAACATATCCATATCGACTATTATGTTTTTCTGGATGATCAAATAGGGACGAGGATTAAAGACGCGCTGGTCAAGAAATCGTATGAGGGTGTAGAGGTGCGAATCATCTATGACAGTTTCGGATCGAGGAAGGCCAAGAAATCGTTTTTTGAAGAAATGAGAAAAGCGGGTATTGAAGCGGAGCCTTTCCTCAAGCTGGCTCTTCCGGTCATCACCTCAAGAATCAATTATCGGAACCATCGAAAAGTGGTGGTTATTGACGGACGCGTGGGATATATCGGGGGAATGAATATTGCCGATCGCTATATCGAAGGTTTCGATTGGGGGCCGTGGCGCGATACGCATGCGCGCATCGAAGGCAAAGGCGTCCAGGGATTGCAGTCCATATTCCTTATCGACTGGTATTTTGTCAGCCAAACGTTGATTACTTCACGGAAATATTTTCCCAAGCTGGATAATTATGGCGATGTCTTGATGCAAACAGTCAACAGCGGCCCCCTGAAAGAAGAACGGGAAATTGTACACGGCATTCTTCAGGCGATATACGAAGCCAAGAAATCCATTTTTATTCAAACGCCTTATTTTATTCCTCCCGAACCCATGACGGAAGCCCTTCAGGCGGCGGCTATACGGGGGGTGGACGTGAGGATTATGATCTCGAAACGGTCTGATGTTCCGTTGGTGCAGATGGCATCGCGATCGTTTATCAAAAGAATTCTGCAAGCCGGCGTGAAGGTCTATTTATACGAAAAAGGGTTTCTGCATTCTAAGTTGATGATGTTTGACGACTCTCTTACGTTGCTCGGCTCCGTCAATTTCGATTCGCGGAGCTTTGAACATAATTTCGAAGTCGAGGCGTTTGCCTACGATGAAGCGTTAGCCTCTCAAGCCAAAGAGATATTTGTAGAGGATCAACGTTATTCACAGTCGGTGTCGTTAAAGGAATGGATGAAACGACCGAAGATAAAGCGGTTTCTCGAATCTTTGGTAAGACTGTTTGCGCCTTTGCTGTAAAAGAGGGGATTAGACAACTACGAATTACAAATTACAAATGACAAATTACAAATTACAAATTACAAATGAAGACTGGAGACTTGGAGACCGGAGACTGGAGACCGGAGACTAGTGACCGGTGACCGGAGACAAAAAAGGAAAGAAATGGAGCGTATTTTTATTGTCGGATATATGGGAGTGGGAAAGAGTACGGTAGGCAGAGGTCTGGCGGCATTAATGGGGCTTTCTTTTATCGATCTGGATCAATTTATTCAGAGTAAATATCATAAAAGTATTCCTGATCTTTTCAAAGACAACGGAGAAGAAGGATTCCGTACCATCGAACGAAAGGCTCTTATCGAGGTGTCGGAGTTTGAAGATGTCATTGTCTCAACCGGCGGAGGAGCGCCTTGTTTCTATGATAATATGACTGTCATGAATAATGCCGGGACTACCGTTTACATGAAAGCGGATGTTGAGGAACTTGCCGACCGCTTGCAGGCTTCGAAAACCGTTCGTCCGCTTATTGCCGGGAAGACACGCGAGGAACTCATCCCCTTTATTTCGGCGCATTTATCGGCCCGGGAACGTTTTTACAATGAAGCAAAAATTATTTACTATACCGATCGATTGGTGACTAAACAGCAGGTGCATATAACGATTGACGGCATCGCACAGCAGATTAAAAATTACAGATATGTTAAGTGACGGATTAAAAAGCACGTCTTTTTTCGTACGGGAAATGGCGCTGAAAGTAGAACAGCAGCAAGTTTCATTAGTTATCGGGATTCCTTGCGAAGACGAGGCTACGGAAAAGCGTTTAGGCTTGACTCCGGAAACGGTGGCTTTGCTGGTTGAGGCCGGGTATCGGGTATTGTTGGAAACCGGCGCCGGAGCGGGGATCCAATATTCGGATGCCTATTATGCCGAATCGGGCGCCGAGATTGTAGAAACGCATCAAGAAGTTTTCCAGGCCGATCTCATACTCAAAATTGCTTCCCCTACCTTGGAGGAAGTGGAGATGATGCGCCCGCGAACAACGGTGTTTTCATTCCTTCAAATACACAAACTCTCTTCAGCCATTTTGGCGTTGATGTCTGAAAAGCGTATCAATGCGTTGGCGTATGAGCTGCTTAATGATCATACCGGCATGTCGCCTTTCGTGACGGCCATATCGGAGATAGAAGGGGCATCGTCCATTACGTTGGCGGCGGAGTTGTTGAGCAATGCCCACGGGGGAAAGGGAATCTTGTTAGGTGGTATCCCGGGAGTATCGCCCACGGAAGTGGTGATCGTGGGAGCCGGCGTCGCCGGCACGATGGCTGCGAAAGCCGCTTTGGCATTAGGAGCGCTTGTTAAAGTATTCGATAACGATATTTCCAAGTTGCGTACCATTCGCCACGAATTGGGCTATATGGTTTATACCTCTACGTTACAACCGAATGTGTTGAGAAATGTATTCCGTTCTGCCGATGTGGTGATTGGCTCCATGCAATATGTCAACAAGACCCATTTCTACCGTATTTCATCCGATCTGGTGCGCGAAATGAAGAACGGATCGCTCATTATCGACTTGCGAATGGCGCAAGGGGGCTGTTTTGAAACGACAATGGAGGCTTGCCTTCCCGGTTATCCTCCGATTTTTGAAAAATTCGGCGTGTTGCATTTTTGTGAACTCAGCCTTAGCTCGAGGGTCGCGCGTACGGCGTCTATCGCCTTGAGCAATATCTTTATATCGTTGTTCTCTTCCATGACCGATAGCGGCGGACTGGAATATCTCGCCCGTTTTAACAGAGGTTTTGCATCCGGATTTTACATGTATTGCGGTAAGATGGTCAATTCCTATGTCGGCAACCATTTTAATTACCCGGTGCATAATATCGGCTTGTTTCTGCCGGGATGCTGAGGAGATGATAAATAAAAAAGGAAAAATCCGGATTATCGGATTCTTCCTTTTCTGTTATTTTATTAAATGAAGAACGACCGTTACTTCACCTTGTCGACAATCGCTTTAAAAGCTTCCGGATGGTTCATCGCCAAATCCGCCAATACCTTCCGGTTGATATTCACTTCGTTTTTGTGCAAAGCGCCCATCAATTGTGAATAGGAGATGCCGTTTTCACGCGCGGCAGCGTTGATACGCTGAATCCATAGCGCTCGGAAATTACGTTTTTTATTCTTTCTGTCACGATAGGCATAGGTCAATCCTTTTTCCCACGTGTTCTTGGCTACGGTCAACACGTTTTTCCGTGCGCCGATATAGCCTCTTGTAAGTTTTAATACTTTTTTTCTTCGGTTGCGCGATGCAACATGATTTACTGATCTGGGCATAATGTTTGTTTGTTTTGAATGTCAGCGTCTCTGCCGGGCAGAGATCTTTGGAGCATACATCCTGTTAATAAACCTGTTTAGAACGTTTGCGATACGTTACTTAACGAACCCCTAACAGGGCTTTCACGTTTTTCACGTCCACTTTGTCAATCAGACCTGTCTGCGTCAGATTTCTCTTCCGTTTTTTGGTCTTCTTCGTCAAAATGTGACTTTTGAACGCATGCTTTCTTTTGATTTTTCCTGTTCCGGTAAAGGTAAACCTTTTTTTAGCACCGGAATTAGTCTTAATTTTTGGCATTTTGCTATACTTTATTAATGAAAAAATTATTACTTTTTCGAACTATTCCATAGTCGCCCGGGAATAGCCGAATGAAATTCAATGAAAATATCGAAAAAGTGTGCAAATGTAATGCTTTTATTTCAAAGTGCCTCACTTTTTCCTTCTTTTTTGGATATCCCGCTCTCTTAAGGGCTGAAAACTTAGAATCTGTTTAAATTTCTTTCGCGATTCAAAAAGAATTATTTTTTAGCAGTGTTCTTTCTCGTTTTGGCGATAATAGCGGGCTATTTGAGCCAAATAAGAGGAAGAAGAATACAAAAAAGAAACTTTTTGAAGGCGAAGAATAGTTTAATTACAGTCTTCGTAAGAAATTTAAACAGTTTCTTATTTAGAAGCAGCCGCTTTCTTGGGGGCGAGCATAATAGACATCCGTTTTCCTTCCATAATAGGTAATTGTTCGACCTTTGCATAATCTTCCAAATCGTTGGCAAAGCGTAACAACAATACCTCTCCTTGTTCTTTGAACAAAATGGAACGGCCTTTAAAGAATACATAGGCTTTCACTTTCGCACCGTCTTCCAGAAAGTTGATGGCATGCTTGAGTTTGAAATTATAATCGTGATCGTCGGTCTGAGGTCCGAAACGAATCTCTTTCACAATGACTTTCACCGATTTCGCCTTTTGTTCTTTCAGCCTTTTTTTCTGTTGATAAAGAAATTTCTGATAATCCAGTATTTTGCATACGGGGGGAGCCGCTGTGGGTGAAATTTCCACCAGGTCTAACTCTTTCTCCTGCGCCATTCGTAGTGCTTCACGGGTAGGATAAATACCCTGCTCTATATTATCTCCGACTAAACGGACTTCCGGCACACGAATTCGCTCGTTAATACGATGTAGTTCTTTTGAATCTCTGGGATTATTCTTCATTCAGCTGATGTTAAATTTTCTCTGTGTTTTATAATCTGATTTTTATTGATTTCTATTTATTTCCAATAATTCTGTTTAGAAACTGTTTCTTACTTTACCTGAGAAGATACCATATCTTCTACTTCACGCAAAATATTTTCTGCAAAGATAGATAGTTTTACGGAGCCTTGATCGTTTCCGCCCTGTTTTCTTACGGAAACTTCTTCATTGGCTGCTTCTTTTTCTCCAACGATTAGCAGATACGGAATGCGTTTGAGTTCGTTGTCGCGGATTTTTCGTCCGATCTTTTCATTCCGGTCATCGACTTCGGCGCGAATGTCGTATTTTTTCAATGTTTTCACGACCTGATAGGCATATTCATTGAATTTCTCACTAATAGGCAGTACAGTAGCCTGTACCGGCGCGAGCCAAAGCGGGAATTTTCCGGCCGTATGCTCAATGAGTACCGCAACAAAACGCTCCATGGAGCCGAAAGGCGCCCGATGAATCATTACCGGACGGTGTTTCTGATTGTCGGCGCCGGTATATTCCAGTTCAAAGCGTTCGGGAAGGTTGTAATCTACCTGTATCGTTCCCAATTGCCAACGACGTCCCAAGGCATCTTTTACCATGAAGTCGAGCTTCGGGCCATAGAAAGCGGCCTCACCGAGTTCGACTTTGGCCTTGAGTCCTTTTTCGCGACACGCTTCCACAATCGCATTCTCCGCCTTTTCCCAGTTTTCGTCGCTACCGATATATTTTTCTTTGTTATCGGGGTCGCGGAGCGATATCTGCGCTTCGAAGTCCTTAAAGTCGAGCGCATTGAAAATGATGAAGATGATATCCATCACTTTCAGAAATTCCTCTTTCACCTGATCGGGCGTGCAGAAAATGTGCGCGTCGTCTTGGGTAAATCCGCGAACACGTGTCAGTCCGTGCAATTCGCCGCTTTTTTCGTATCGATACACGGTTCCGAACTCCGCCAGGCGCAAGGGCAATTCTTTGTATGAACGGGGGAAAGCCTTGAATATCTCGCAGTGATGCGGACAATTCATCGGTTTGAGTAAAAACTCCTCTCCTTCTTCAGGCGTGTGGATGGGTTGGAAAGAATCCTTTCCGTATTTTGCATAATGTCCCGAGGTGACATATAACTGTTTGGCCCCTATATGCGGAGTGATGACCTGTTGGTAATCGAATTGTCTCTGAATTTTTTTCAGAAAATCCTCCAATTGCAGGCGCAACTGCGTTCCCTTGGGCAACCAAAGAGGCAATCCGGCGCCTACGGTAGGTGAAAAAGTAAACAGTTGCAGTTCCTTGCCGATTTTGCGATGGTCGCGTTTTTTCGCTTCCTCGAGCAGCAGCAGGTATTCGTCCAACATTTTCTTTTTAGGAAAGGTGATGCCATACAAACGGGTGAGCTGCGGGCGTTTCTCATCGCCGCGCCAATAAGCGCCGGCTGCCGATAGCACCTTTACGGCTTTGATATACGACGTATTGGGCAAGTGCGGCCCGCGGCACAAGTCGGTAAACCGGCCTTGCGTATAGGTTGTGATCGTCCCGTCGGCCAGTTCGTCGATGAGTTCGACTTTATAGTTTTCGTTTCTCTCGGAGAACATTTTCAGTGCGTCGCTCTTCGAAACGGATTCTCTGCGGATATCTTCTTTTGCGGCGATGAATTCCATCATTTTCTTTTCGATGGCGGGGAAGTCCGATTCTTTGATGATCACCCCTTCTCCGGGATCGACATCATAATAGAACCCATTTTCAATGGCGGGGCCGATACCGAATTTGATTCCCGGATAGAGTTCCTGCAACGCTTCGGCCATTAAATGCGCCGACGAGTGCCAGTAGGCATGTTTGCCCTCTTCGTCTTCCCATTTGAGTATCTGCACCTCGGCATCGTCTTCGATGGGGCGGGTCAAATCGCGCGTCTCGCCGTTCACACTTACGGCAAGGGCTTCCTGCGCCAGGCGATGACTGATACTCTCGGCAATCTGCAATCCGGTAATACCTTTTTCATATTCCCTTACGGATGCATCGGGAAAAGTAATTTTTATCATTGTGATGTGTCGTTTAGCTTTCTCTTTTTATTTTTAGAATGCAAATGTACGGTTTTTGAGCGAATATACGCAACTTAATAAGTAATATTTCAGTTTTGCAAGTGGTTACATTCGACTGTTTGTCGCTATTCGTATGATTACAAAGTGTCGTCCCTGCGGGACTTTATTGCTCTCAGCTTGTTGCCCGTAAGCTAAAGCATAAGGTTAATAGAGTGTCGTCTCAAACAACAGAATGGCTGTAAATCAAAAATCACATTTTTAGCACCAATAATGTGATTTTTCTGTATCTTTACAGTCGGGATAAAATTGTAAAGTTATGCAAAGGAAATTATTAGAACAATTATTAGCATGGAAAAGCAGTAGAAAACGTTTACCACTACTGTTGGAAGGCGCACGACAAGTTGGTAAAACTTACCTTCTAAAAACACTTTTCGGGGAAAAATACTTTCAAAAAGTAGTCTATGTTAATTTTGAAAGGACAGATTTAGAATTAGTCGCTTTATTTGAAGGGAACATTGAACCCCAGCGGATTATTAATTATTTGTCTTTGAAATTTAACACTTCTGTAAATCAAAGCGATACCTTGATAATTTTTGATGAGATTCAGGAAGTGCCTCGTGCATTGACTTCATTAAAATATTTTGCAGAAGATGCACCGGAATATTATATTGTGGCTACGGGAAGTTTGCTTGGCATTGCTTTACATAGCGGGACCTCGTTTCCTGTTGGAAAAGTTAATAGATTACGCTTGTACCCAATGGATTTTGAGGAATTTTGTTGGGCAAACAATATGCAAAATCAAACAACAGAGGCGCATGATGCAATTCAATTATTAAAAAAACCACTGATTACAAGCGGATTTAAAGATGTTTTTCAGCAATATCTCGCAATAGGAGGCATGCCCGCTGTCGTATCGGAATGGGTTGAAAACAAAAATCTTACTATTGTAGAAATGATTCTGAAAAACATTCTTGCCGACTACAAAGATGATTTCAGCAAGCATACAAGTAACGCGGAATCGCGAAGAATAGGGAATTTGTGGCAAAGCGTACCACAGCAATTTGCCAAAAAAAATCATAAATTTATTTACAAAACTATCGAGCCGTCTGCACGCGGACGTGATTATGCTTTTGCTCTTGATTGGTTGCTTGATGCAGGATTGATTTATAAAATCAATCTCACTGCTCACGGCGACAAATTGCCACTGTCTTTTTATTCGGATAAGTCCGATTTTAAAATTTATGTCCTTGACGTTGGATTGATGAGACAGTTGGCAAGTTTGCCTGCCTCAATTGTAGTTGGCGATGATAATATTTGGTCAAATTTTGGTGGTGCTTTTGCCGAAAACTTTGTATTACAGCAATTGCGTTCACTTGGTTTTGACGAAACATACTACTGGGCAAGCAATGCCGACAATCCAAATCAGCCCAAAGGGAAAAGTGAACTCGATTTTATTATTTCGGACGAAAATGTAATTTTCCCAATTGAAGTAAAATCGGGCGAACAAGTAAAAGGACAAAGTTTGAGAGTATTTCGTAAAAAATATAGTCCCGAATTAAGCATTCGTTTTTCGCTCAAAAGTTTAGAGTCTAACGAGGGACTTTTAAATATTCCACTTTATTATTCATTTTTATTCGCCGACTTGATAAAGCAGAAAGAAAAATTATCTATTTCGGATTTTGCATTTAAGAATAATGACGCCACCCGCACCTAACAAGCGGTTACATTCGGCTGTTTGCCGCTATTTGCTTCGCGTTATTTGCCGGGCGATACGGAGTAAAGCCGATAGCGCTTGGCGGCCGATTAAAAATTCAGTCCCGATAGCCGCAGGAATAACGTGTAGGCGGGTTTGGATGTCGACAGTTCGAAATGATCTTTTAACCGGATGCCGTCGATTGTTGTCCGGTAGTACGTATTGTAAGGGTTATAGTTGGTTACTCCCATCCCTATTGCTAACTGACACGATTGATGAGTGTGGGTCTTCTTCCTGTAAAACAGGCTTAACTGCAAATAATAAGCGGGATTGAAGCGGGTAAAAACGGTTTTGCTTTTTACCTTTTCTTCATTCGTAACCACATTGCGCGATTCTACCGACCCGCTGTTGAAAGGAATGGGTTCGAACGAAAAACCCGCATCGGCTGTAAGGCCGAAATGTTTATAAGTGGGCGAAGACAGTTTGATGCCGGTAAGGCAATTTAAGTTCAATATATGTTTATCTTCAATATAATAGACAATCTGCGGGTCGTTCGGCGATTCCAAATATTTGTCGATGCCGGAATAAGTAGCCGCTCCTCCTATCGTCAGCCCGACAAAAGGGTTCAGCCAGTAATTATATTTTCCTGCACCATACAATGTGACATGGTCATCGACTTTCGACGATGATACTCCGCCTTCCAGGTCGAAGCCGCCGAATCGCTGCGCCAACGTTGCCTGAACGCCTGTCCATAAAAACAAGAAGAGAAAAAAGATAACGTAAGGAATGGATTGCTTATACATACCTCTATTTTTTTATTCACAAAATTACAGGTTTTATTGTAAAAGATGTATATAAAGCCCGATATGTTTCATCGGGCTTTATATACACGATTAAAGTTCTATTCCAACCTTGAAAAATAGAGAATGTCGGTGATGTAAAAATGCAGGCGTTATTTTGTTCGCAGAGGAATAAGAAACGGAATAATTTATATAATTATATCCGATAGCAGGAACAATCGATATCTTCCCTATTTTGAAGAATATCGAATGCCTATGGAAAAATGAAGGCATTGTCTTATCCGTTTTGGATATCCTGAATATCTTTTCAATCCTCCAAAGCTCTGCGTAGCTTTCTAAAACGTCTTCTTTGGAAAGCCTTGTATTGGTCAAATAACCTGTCAACTTCTTTTTCGAGTGTGCTCCGCTCACGCGGGTCTGCCCCGTGCAGTTATGATTTCCGGGATTTTACAACATCTCTTTTAAATTGGTTGGTAAAATCTATTTGGTATTTATACTTGCTTTCCGGGATTATTTTACTTGTGTCCGATTTCTTCAAGGGCGTTATCGATATTTTGGATATGGGTTATACGTCCTTCTCTAATATCCTCTATTGATCTTTCGATAGGGCTTAAATTCCGCGTATTAAATTCCGAATTTGATTCTATAATGGTAGCGCCGGCTGCAACAGCAGCATCCAAAATGCTTTTAATCACTACATTTTGCGCATCATATTTTAACGTGATTGTAGCCATGATCATTTTCTCCTTATAAATATTCCGTGACAAAAATAAGACTTTCTCGTGCGGTTCATCATGATTCCCGGCACAAGTCCGGAGACTTGCGCCGGCGGGTATTTTCCTCCTTATTATTCCGCATGGTACGGCGGCGGGGCGGCGCTTTTCATCGCCAGCAGAACGCTCGAGCCAGTCAGCGTTCCGCTTGATACTACCAGTATGACACTTGGTCAGGTCAGAACTAAAAAAGATACTACCGGCATGACACTTTGTCCGTTCAGCGGTTCACTTGACGCAATCAGTACGACACTTGGTCAGGACAGGAGGACGCTTGACACGACCACCCCGACACTCGGTCAGTTCAGGAGGGCACTCGACACAATCAGCGCGACACTCTGTCAGGACAGGAACGCGCTTGACGCAATCAGCACGACACTTGGCTAAAGAAGGAGCCCGCCGGATGCCGGCAGCGCCTCACTCGACGCTACCACTTCCCCAAAAGAGTCCTCTTTTCCTTCCCCGTCGAACCTCTCCAATCGGTTCGTCGGGGATGATTGTCCGTTTGGGTGTTCTCTTATTGCATCCGCTTAATAATGCTGTAAGCTTGTACAATACCCAATTCGCCCGACTTGCGCAGGTCGTCGAGCCCGGCTTCCGTCTCGCCGACAGCCAAACGCACCAGTCCGCGGTTGAAATACGCTTCGGCAAACTGGGGCTCCAGTTCGATGGCTTTCGTATAATCGGTAATCGCAGCCTGATGATTCTTTTCCAATTCGTATAAAGTCGCCCGGTTGTAATAGGCAAATTGAAAATCCGGCTGTAGCCGCGTAATGGTTTCATAGTCGCGCATAATGGCATCGTATTTGAGCGATTGGGTCGGCACGTCGGGAAGTTTGGCGAGCTTGTCGGCCGCGAATTTGTCCGTTTCGGCCGATACCATACTGCGGGAATTGTCCGTCGCAGAACTCGATCGGGGGGCATCGTCCTTTTCGAGCCTTTCAATTTCCATTTGCTTAGACCGTATTACGGCTCTCGCAAAGTAGGCCATGACGAAGCCGGGGTCGATTTCAATGATGCGCGAGATGTCGATCAGGGCATTTTCGTAGTCCTGCACCAACAAATAGTCCATGGCCCGGCCGAAATAAAGCCGGGTGTCGGAGGTTGCGTTCCGGATGCGCTGCGTGTAACGATCGATCGAACGGAAATGAGCCTGTATTTGTATTTCGTTCAGCGGCACTTCGTAGTTTGTGATCTTTAAGGCCCATTCGAGTTCCATATTGCGGTTGGCCGACTGTAGCGTTTGAGAGAAATAGACCGGCCGGCGTACTTCGAAGGTGCCTTCGTAATAAGTGAGCACGAACTCGGGTTCCGGCTCCACGGGCGCATTGATGTTCTGTACTTTGCCGCGACTTTGCCGCTGGTATTTGGTTTTTTCTTCCGATTTCTTGTCGGCGACCACCAGCAGGTTGAATTTTTGGATATCCTCATCGGTTTGTTCGCGGGTATCTTTCGACTCCGGTTGGTCGCTTTCCGTTTTAGAGGCCGGCTCTTTCAGCGAACTGCCCTTTCTGGCTTTCGCCTCTTCGGCACGGGCCAGATTATAATCCTGCTCGGCGCCGCGCAAGTCGTTCAGTTGGCGTTTCAACTCCGACCGCATATAATATCCGGTGAAAAAATCGGGATGTTTTTCGAGAACGACATTTAAGTCGCTCAAAGCCCCTTGCGTGTCCCCCGTTTCGCGTTGCAGGATCGCGCGGTTGAGATAAGCAATGCTGTTGGACGGTTCCAATTCGAGCACCTTGTCGAAATCCTTTATAGCCCGGTTGTTGTCGGCTACCTGAGCCCGTAAGAGCCCACGGTTGAAGCGGGCGATCAGGTTGTTTTCGTCGCTTTCGATGACGCGGTCGTAATCGGCCATGGCCCCGCGTAAATCGTTCAGGTTATATTTGACCAATCCCCGGTTGATGTAATTGCCTTCGAAGTACGGATCGAGGCGAATGGCTTCATCCAAATCGGCCAGCGCCTTGTTATAGTCTTTTTGTTGGAAATGCAATAATCCTCTTGCCGCAAACGACTGCGCATTATAAGAATCTATTTCGATAGCCTTGTTCAGGTCATCCATCGCTTTTAGGGTATCCTGCCGTTCGAGATGCATCTGCGAACGGGTAAGATATCCCGGAGTGTAATCGGGATAACGGCGCATCAGCACCTCGAAAAACTTCTCCGCGGTATCGTATTGCTTCAATTCGACATTGACGATGGCCATGTTTACCAGCGTGAGCCGGTCTTCGGGAATGAACTCGAGACTGCGCTGGTAATCGGCCGCCGCGCCTTCGAACTTGTCCTGGTTTTGCCGGGCGGCGCCGCGTAACTGATACGCCGCCGTGTAATACGGATTCCGTTCCAGGCAGAGCGAACAATCTTCTTCCGCACCTTTAAAATCGTCGAGCATAAACTTCGCCATTCCCCGGTAGTAATAGGGGTCGGCAAGGTAAGGCTTGGCCGTGATAACCGAATTGAAATACTGGATGGCCAACACATAGTCCTCGAAATACAACGCATTTTTACCGATCATCATGACGCGATCGGTATTCACTTGCGACGTAGCCGATAAAGATGCCAGCAGTACAAAAATAGACAGGATCGTTTTTCTCATCTTATAGTTTCTGTGGTGCGAATGTAGGAAATTTTCGTGACTTTTTACGGGGTTTGCGATCTTTAAGAGCGTTTTAATATTCTTTAGTTTAATGAGCTGCCGGCAAAATCATTCGGTTTCAATCAGCCGGCTCCCGTCGGGTTGTTCGGTAATGGTTATGCGCACCGTATTTTCCGGCAATAACGTTTCTACCAATTCCGGCCACTCGATGAAGCATCGGTTGCCGCTGTAGAAGTAATCTTCGTAGCCGAAGTCGAAAGCCTCTTCGAGTTTTTTGATGCGGTAAAAATCAAAGTGGTACACCGAAGCGCCATCCTCCGTGCGGTATTCGTTAATGATGGCGAAGGTGGGGCTGGTGACGGGTTCCTGTACGCCCAGTTCTTTACAAAGCGCCTTGATAAAAGTGGTTTTGCCGGCGCCCATTACTCCATAAAACGCAAAGACCGTTTTATCGTGCATTTCCCGGAGAAAAACTTTAGCTGCCGTTTGGATCTGTGATAAGTCGTTTATTTCTATTTTCATATTCTATTGTTTTGGGTGAAGGGTGATGACCGGAACAATCATCTCTTCCATCGAGATGCCGCCGTGTTGAAATGTATTTTCGTAATACGATGCAAAGTGATTGAAATTGTTCGGATAGGCAAAAAAGTCGTTATCGACGGCGAAAATATATCGCGTACTGACATTGGGCGAAGGCAGTCCGATGCTTTCGGGATGGGTCACGGAGAAGACTTTCTTGGGATCATACGCCAGATTTTTTCCTGCCTTGTAGCGCAGGTTGGCATTGGTTTGTTTGTCGGCGGTCACTTTCTGCGGATGTTTGACTCTGATTGTCCCGTGGTCGGTTGTGAGGACTACCGTGCCTCCTTTTCCGGCTATTTTGGAGAGCAACGACGGCAGGGACGAATGCAGGAACCACGAACGCGTGAGCGAGCGGTACGCCGCTTCGTCGGAAGCCAGTTCGCGGAGCATTTTCGACTCGGTACGGGCATGCGAAAGCATATCGATGAAATTGAATACTCCCACAGTCAGGTCGCATAGCTCACGTCCGGAAAAACCGGTCGCAAAACGCTCGCCTTCCTGATGGAGGTTGATTTTAGTGTAAGAGAAGGAACCCTTTCGGCCGAGACGGCCCAGCAATGCCGCAAGCAGATCCGCTTCATGCAGGTTCTTGCCGGTTTCCTCGCTTTCTTCCACCCAATATTGAGGCATATCCGCCGCTATCCGGTTAGGCAACATTCCAGCGAACAAGCTGTTGCGTGCATACTGAGTAGCGGTCGGCAAGATGCTGAAGTATTCCTGTTCCGTATATAAGAAATGTTCGGTAGCCACATCTTTTATGGCCAGCCATTGGTCGAGACGGAAGTTATCGATGAGGATGAGAAATACTTTTTCGCCCCGGTCGATCAAAGGGAAAACCTGTTGTTCGAGGAGTTGCGGGCTCATGAGGGGACGGGAGGGATCGTTGCCGTTTATCCAAGCTTCGTAATGCCGTTTGATGAATTTTCCGAAGGCTTTTCCGGCCTCTTCCTTTTGCCGCATCACAAACTCCTGCATCGGATGCTGCGACCGGGCGAATTCCATCTCCCAAAACACGATTTTTTTATAGATAGCCGTCCACTCCGTGGCCGAATCGGCCCGTCCGATATCCTCGCTCAATTTGTTAAATTCCCCGCGATAATCGACCGTTGCCGTTTCCGAAATGATTTCCTTTTGGTCGAGAAGTTTCTTGATGGTGATGAGTATCTGATTCGGTTTGACCGGCTTGATGAGATAATCGGCGATCTTTTTGCCGATGGCTTTATTCATGATCCCCTCGTCCTCGCTTTTGGTAATCATTACCACCGGTATGTCCGGGCGGAAAGTATGAAGTGCGGAAAGCGTTTCGAGGCCGGTGAGCCCCGGCATGTGCTCATCCATAAAGATGAGGTCGTAGGGCGATAAACGGCACATTTCCAGTGCATCGTTGCCGTTGTTGGCGCAGTCGACGCTATACCCTTTTTCTTCGAGAAAAAGAATATACGGTTTCAACAGATCTATTTCATCGTCTACCCAAAGGAAATGCGCTTTCTTCATCTAATCGATCAGCCGACTCGTATATGGGCCGAATGGAGGAACAAATATATGGAATTCTTATGTATCCGGCAATTTTTTACTCGTGTCGTGCGGGAACCTGTTTTTTTATCCGTCCGATAAAGACGAAAAATACCGGGCGAAAATGACATGACGGTCATTTTTGCCCGGTACTTTTATCCGGTGAGGAAATGGACGGGATATTTCTACTTCGCGCCGGGAGTTGTCATGATAACGGCAATGCGATCGCCGTTTTCCATGATATTCCGGGCAAATTGCTGAATGTCTTTTGCGGTGATATCGTTCACGATGGCCGCATAATCCTTCGAGATATCGACGCCATGATTCCACTGATAACTCATAACGTATTGCCAATACCTGTTCAGCGTAAGATTACTTTGATATACTTTGAGCAGATATTCTTTCGCTTTGTCGATATCGGCTTTCTCCGGTCCTTCAGAGGCGATATCCTGCAGGCCTTTATCGACTAACGATACGGCCAGTTCCTGAGACTTCGGATTGGTTGTAAACCGTACCTTAACCATTGCTTTTTCTTCCGGATAGTATTCGGCGCTGCTGCTTGCCCCGACAGAATAAGCCGCTCCCGCTTCTTCCCGTATCGTCTTCGTATAAAGTATCGTGAGCGCTTGTCCGAGCATACTCGCCATAAGCTGATTGCGAAAATCGAATGTATGGTCGGCGTGATACAGTACGGTTATGGTCGATTTTGGCGTTTCTTCTTCTTGCTCAAAGATACATGAACGGCTACCCGGAATGATTTTCAATACCGGTTTCGCCACTTCTTTCTTATTGGTAGAGGGCAGGGACGCGATATATTTCTCCAGATGAGGACGCAAACTGTCCATATCGACATTGCCGACGATGGAAATCGTAAAGTTTGAAGCATCGGCAAAGCGTTCCTTATAGAGTTTCAACAGTTGGTCGTAGTCCACTTTATCCAGGTTTTCCGCGTCCATTTTTTCGGTATAGGGAGTGTCTCCGTAGAGAGTCCTGCTCAAAGAATCGGCATATATCGTCGAGGGCTTGTCTTTCCCGTCTTTCAGACTCCGTTTCAGACGGTCGACGAGCGCCGTGAAGGCATTCTCGTCCTTATGCGGATAGAGGAATGCGGCGTGCATTTTCTCAAACAACGTCTTGATATCCTTTGGAGAGCAACTGCCGGCGATAGACTGATAGTTTTCCGATATTCCGGCATTGATATCGGCATTGATACCAATGAATTTTTTTTCCATATCCGAAAAATTATAGTTCCCCCATCCCGAAACGCCGACCATCATATTCAATAACGAGCCGTACTTATACATCTCGACAGGCAACAACGATAATCCGCCGTAAGCCATTGCCTGAACAAGTATCTCGTCATTTTTGAAATCCGTTTTCTTGATGATAACTTTAACGCCGTTAGAGAGTACGATATTCACATAACCGTCCTTATCGGTCGTTTCCGATACGATCTTACCGGCTTTCGGTTCTGCCGGCAAGAAAGGCAGATTACTGACTTGGTCGATATAGGGCTCCAGTTTTTCCGCTTTCACCTTATGATAGAGGTCAATCATATCCTGTTGTGACGGTAGCTTCAACGTATCGTTTTGAGGCGCAGTCACTGCAATGACAATATTCCTGTCGTCCGCTGCGAAGATCGAGTTAAGATAGTCGTTCAATCCATCCACATTGAGTTTCGGTAAAGTCTCGTTCCAAAAAGCGACTTCGTCTTCGAGACTGGGGATCGGCTCATTGTCGAGGAAGTTACGTACATATTCATCCACGAATCTTGAACTTTGCCGTTTATCTTTATCTTTCAACAGATTATTGAGGCCTACAAGCATATCGTGACGATAGCGGTCGAATTCCGTTTGAGTGAAGCCATGTTGCCGCACACGGAACAATTCGCGTAAAGCTCCTACCGTCCCTTTTTCGATGTCTCCGTTGGCTGAAAGACAACTAACGGTCAGCGCAAGGGCTTTTTTAGTTTTGGCAATAAAGAAGTCGCCGAAACGCACGAACGCAAATCCGAACGGAGCATTAGGCTTCTGGGCGATATCGCGCGTATGGTCGTGATACATCCCATAAATGAAATTATTATACAGGTTGTTTATCAGGTATTGCCGGCTGTTTTTCTTGTCGCGGGCAGGAGCATCGTATTTGAAATAGAACGTTACCGTAGGAGATAACAGTTCTTTGTCACTTCCTATGAATACAATAGGTTCTTTATTATCCGGGACGGGATAATAAATGCGTTCGGCGGCATCTTTGCGGGGAGCCGGTATATCGGCAAAGATGGTTTTAATCTTTTCTTCTATTTCATCCACATCGATATCGCCGACAATCACGATACCCTGCAAATCGGGACGATACCATTTCGTATAGTAATTGCGTAATGTTTGCGGCTCGAAGTGCATGACGATATCCATATTTCCAATAGGCATCGCGTCTTCATATTTTGATCCGGCCATTATTACCGGCATCATCGCCTCATTCATCCGTTGCGAAGCGTTGTTGCGTGCGCGCCATTCTTCATGGATCACGCCTCTCTCTTCTTCTATATCTTTGTCGCTGAGAGTCAAGTCGTGCGACCAGTCATGCAAGATAAGGAGGCAAGAGTCGATGGCGCCGTTGACGGTGGTGGGTACATTGTCGATATTGTAAACGGTTTCATCGACGGCCGTATAGGCATTCAGGTCCGCTCCGAATTTGACCCCTATTTTTTCCAGATAACTGCGCAGGCCGGTTCCGGGAAAGTTCTTTGTTCCGTTGAAGGCCATATGCTCAAGGAAATGGGCCAGACCGCGCTGGTCGGCATCTTCTTGAATAGCTCCCACTTTCTGTGCGATATAGAAAAAAGCGCGCTCCTTCGGCTCTTGGTTATGGCGGATATAATAGGTCAGTCCGTTGTCTAATTTACCGACCCTTACGGCTTTGTCTTGTACAAAGTCTTGGGCTTGAATAATGAATATACTGCAGAATAAGAGTACTAAACTCAAAACATTTTTCATTTCACACTATTATTTAGTTGTTTACGTAATTCTTTAATTTTTTCCAACTGTTCTCTTTCGGATTTCTCCGTAAGACTTTTCTCTAATGTCGAACAGGCATAGTCGAACTGGCTTTGGCTGATGCCGGCCATGGTGGCGGACTGTTCGAGATTCTTAAAAAGCAATTCTTTATCGTTCATGATGATGGACGCCGGCAGTTTATACATCATCGTATATTCGGCCGCTTTCGAAACGCCGTTTTGCTTCATAAAGTTTTCATATTCATCCATCTTGAGTTTATCATATCCCTTGAATTCATCGGTGCCGACATCCGTAAGATAAAAGCTCTTTGCATACATGCGCCATCTGTCTTCGAGCATCTCGCCGATTTGAGCTCCATATTTGGAGATGAATTCAGAACGGTGTTTGTACACATAGAGAAACGAGGGGTTGTCAGGATTCGTAATGTACGCACAAAAGATGTCGAAAGCCTCTTCATCAGAGAGTAACGTTTCGGGACGACGATTACAAAACTCCTCCGCCACCGTTTCCACACGATTCAGCCTATTAACCCTGCTCAATTCCGCAATATATTCACGGATAAGTTTCGGAGTGCGTTCACCCGCTTCATAGCGCTGTTCCAGTACGGAAGGAGTGTCGTTCCGGAGTTTGACGTTCAGCGTATCGATCAGAGCCTGAGGCTCGAAATATCCCAGCATGCGAAACTTTTCATTTCCATCAGCGTCCAGTACCAGATAGGTGGGATAACTATTTATATCCCATTGTTTCACGAGACCTATTCCTTCCCCTTTCTCCATGTCGATCTTTACCGATACGAAAGCATGGTTCATATAGTCCCCGAGCATCTTTTGCGGAAACACCTCATTGGCCATTTTGCGGCACGGACCGCACCAGGTGGTGTAGCAATCCACAAACACCAGTTTATTCCGGGCTTTGGCAATATCCAATATCTCCTTCAACGGCTTATTCTCAAATTTTACTCCGCCTGCATCCTGAGCCGTCAATAGCGACGGAAGGACAAATAGCCGGAGTATGAATAGAGCGAGTATACTATTTCTTATCATCCTTATTTATTTTACATCACGGACACAACGCACATTCAGCAAATGACCTTTCGCAATGCTCTTTTGTTCATATCCGCTTTTATTATAGACTATTTTGCGACAAAATGCAAAATTGTTTTCAGATTTGGTTTCATCGGTGGTTGCCGTCCAATAAAATCCGTAAACACCTGCATAAAAGTCGATCGGCTGCTGGGAATAGGATTCAGCCGTAATATAAAATCCCCCGAATTGAAGGTCGATAGCCTCTGTAATGTAGGGCCCGACCCTATCCGCCAACCGGTTCCAGTCTTCATCGGTAGGCAGACGCCATCCGTCGGGGACCGCGGCATTTGCGGCGGTGAAATCGTAAAGGCCGCCGTAATTGTCATAATATTTCCGGTTCCTTCCATCGTCATAATAAATGGGTTTTACGGGTGTGAGATCCGGACGGAACGCTCCTTCTGTGGTCTGAAAACGTATATTGTCCGTCATCCATTCCTGATCTCCGTAACGAGCCCAAGGGTATGTAATGCCGTCGCGATCATCTACGAATATTCCGGTAGCGTCCGGTACCGGTGTCGCAAATGCCTCTTCCTCATCGCTGCACGATATCATTCCAACGATGGAGACGAAAAGGAATACGATTGATTTATATCTAAATTTCATTGTCATTTTAAATTGTTAATGGATTAAAGAATCACTCCCAAGTCGGTTATAATTTGTTTGAGTATCGCATACTTCTGCATGACGATAGGATACTGGCCATAAAGGTTTGTAAACTCTTCTTCGCTATATTCGAATACGGCATTGGTATAATCTTCCAAATCGTAGCTCTTCGCCTTGAAATTATACATATAAAATCCATTAGGATTGCCATAGGTGTAGGCGCTGAGAAATCCCAGATCCATCATCGTCGGATGAATCTTGATGAAATCTTCCACCTCATGGCTATTTCCTGAATCTATTTTAAAGGTGCTGTAGTACTGGCTGCAGAACGAATAAAAAGAATCGAAAATGCTGGGGTCGAGTTTGCTGATCTTGCCGGCAACGATGGTTTTCAAAATCTGATTGCGGTAGGCCGTCTGCTCCTCATCGGTCATATCCGTCAATCCGCTTACCGCTATTGCCGTGCATCTCCAGCCTTGGAATACTACGGGATTCGTAAGGCGCATTTCGTAATATGTACTGGCATTTGAAACATAATAATTAATCTTGTCGATCAATAAAAAAGAGAATGGGCGCAAGTCGGGACCGAGAGAAGGCAGTATCTTGTCCTGAACGAACTGTGTAGCGACCTGTTTCTCTTTGTCGGTCTGGATATAGTCAAATTCGAAAATGTTATCCTTACTGCTTAGGGAACCCGTCATCGAATAGCCCAAGTTTACGGCCTGGTACGTATAGAATGGCGTATTGTCGGGATTGACGCTTGTCTGCTCTTTTTGGATGGTATCGTTAAAAAGCAGATAGATGTGATGGGTGTCGTAAAAATGATGCTGCAATAGTTGGTCGTTGGCGCTGGCGCCATAAGGGGTCAGATAGTAATCTTCTTCCAACGCCCCTATTTCCACCTCATCCGAACGACAACCGAAAAATGACAATGCCAGGAAGTTTAATCCCAATAAAAAGAATATCTTACTTTTCATTTGTCTGTAATATTTTTTAATAGTTAATTGTTTTGATAATGGACCTTGGGGGCCTGCTGTTATTCGGCATTCCGACATTAAAACTGATCACTTCGCGGGGTATGGGAAGAGTGTAAGCCTCATCATTCGGTTGAAGTTCGTAGACCGATGTTTGAACGGGAACATTTCCGCCGGTCGTCCAACTATATTCAAAAGTGGTGTAACTGTGTTGGATCGTTTTTGAAAACGGATATACACTGTTCACCGTGTAACGGCGCAGATCAAACCACCGATGGCCTTCCAGACACAATTCGCGTTCACGTTCATCCCGTATCGCCTCGATCAGGTCATTGCCGGATGCCGTTACATCCTGATATTCGGAATTCCTGATACGCTTTTTGCGTAATGAGTTCAGCGCATTTTGCGCGACGGATGTCTCTCCTTTATAAGCCGCGGCTTCCGCCAGATTAAGATAAGCCTCCGATGTCCGGAACAGGAAATTGGCCGATAAGGATGTCTTTTCGAGGTCTAAAACTTCGCCGCCTTTCACATATTCAGCATAACTCTCCGCGTCGTTCCATTTCACATAATAGGTTTTGCGCAGGTCGTTGTCGTCATAAAGCCCCCAAAGATAATCAGACACCCCAAAGTCGGCGATGTAGTTTGTGATGGAACTTCTTACGCCGCCGTTACCCATAGAGAAGATCACTTCCGGCAAACCGGGATTCAAGAAGGACGTGGAACCGTCCATTGCGTTCAGGTCTTGCAAGCTATTGTCTCCGGCGTTTATGACCTTGTCGGCATATTCCATCGCCTTATCGTTGTCCTGCATATATAAGTACAAACGGCTCAGCAATAGTTCGGCCGCCGTCTTGTTGGCGCGATAATAACTCTTTCGGGTCGTGCCGTCCAACAACTCTTCGGCTTGCAGAAGATCGGCAATCGCTTGTTCATACACTTCCTGTACCGTATTTCGGCTGAACAGCTTGTCCTCAATAAATTCCGTAAGCTTGACCGGAACGGCAGGATCGGTGGCTGCCGTTGCCGCGTTATAAGGTTTCCCGTAAAGATTGGCAAGCGTGAAGTAATAAGCTCCGCGTAGAAAGAAAGCTTCTCCTTTGATACGTTGCTTCTCCAGTTCATCCCGGCTGTCTTTGCCGTCGTGATTGTCGATAGTTGCAATGATCATATTCGCGATATTAATGTGCATATATATCATGCTCCAATCATTATCTTCTTTACGAATAGACGTTTGTGCATAGTTTATCCCCACCGACTGCTGCCAGGTATAGTAGCCGAAATATTTCTCACGGACATCCCACAAGGCTCCTTTATTGGTCGTATTGGTTATGTTTTCACTCACTTCGTCGGCCATCAGGTGGATATAGGGATAATACCAGGGTTTCTCGATATACTCCTCCGATAATGCAAATGAGGCCGGAGTTCCCGTAGGCATGTATCCGCTTCCCAACAGCAGCTCATCCAGATCTTCATAACCACGTACATAGGACGTGTCTTGAGAATATTCTTCCAAAAAATCGCCACATGAAGAAAGTCCGAATGTGAGCACCACTAATAATATGTTTATTTTTTTCATGTTCTGAATGCTTTAAAATGAAATATCTAATCCGAATGTGTATGAAGGACAATCCGTGAGTTGAACTTCTGAAAATCCGCTTTGTTGCGGTGTCTGGCCTTTTAGTTTACTCGAACAGAAAGTATATAGATTATTTCCTGAAAGATTGAGGGCCAGTCGGGACAATCCGAATGTGCTGAGAATTTTAGACTTAAATTCATACGTAAGCGACAGCGTGGATATCTTCAGATAATCGCCGCTCACCACCCGGATATCGCTATAATTGTATTCCTCAAAGTTACTGGGTGCGATAGTTGCCAGTTCCTGGTTGCGCAAACTCCAATGCGCCGCGTATGCAAGAGGATTGGGAATATTCGTTATCGATTCGTCTCCCGGTTTTGACCAATGGTCTACTAAGTCTTTGCTTACATTCGTCCAAGGAACAAACACATTACTCTTAAAGAGTTTGAATAAACGTACTTTCGAACCGATGCTATAATTGAACACGGCATTTAAACGCCAGTTATTGTAACGCAATGTGTTGTTGAACGTACCGGATATGGTGGGTTCACGATTTCCCGACTCTTCGAGAATGTTCGTGTATAATCCGTATTTTGTCATCTTCACGAGTTCCTCCTGACGTTCCTCTCCATCATCAAATATGGGAGTTCCGTTATTCGGATTCAGCCCGGCAAATTTATAAGAATAGAATGTTCCTATCGGTTTGCCTTTGCTTAAAGCGGTGCCGTTAAGGAAATCGGTCAGTTCGTATTGATCTTCTCCGGGAAGCGTTTCCAATTTGTTGAATATTTTGGAGAATGAGGTGGATAATATCCAGTCGAAATCTTTTGTCCGTATAGGCGAAATCGTCAGGGCGAGAGAATAACCGTTGTTGCTGATATTTCCCGAATTGACAAGATATTCACCGACACCGTTCACGGAGGATACGGTTTTTGTGAGGAAGGCATCTTTTGTTTTTTTGAAATACATTTCGCCTTCAAATTGCAACCTCCGGTCGAAAAAGGAGAGTGTAATGCCTGTATTGGTGGATGTCGTTTTTTCCCAACGCAAATTCGGATTCGGATAGACGAGCAGTTCCGACACCAGTTCCCCGTAAAGCGGATTGGTCGGCAATTGACGGATGATCATTTGCGGAGACTGTCCTTTCATCATATTTCCTTGATAGCCGTAAGAAGCCTTTAGCATGATAAAATCGATCCAGTCGCGTTTTAAAAATGCATGTTCGGAAATATTATAGTTTCCGGAGATGCTCCATATCGGCAACAACTTTTCATTGCTCCGATCCCCGAACTTATTCGACCCATCCATACGGGCATTGGTGTTCAACGTAAATAAGTTTTTATAAGTGTACGATATCGTCGCATAACCCGACAACAAATTTGTCAGGTCGTCCGTAATGGTCGGATAGGCATTTTGTTGTAACCAGTCTTTGTAGTACGGGTAATCGTCCAGTTCGGTATAAGAGAATTGGCGTCCGCGATCTTCATAATATCCGCGATAGACGCTTCCCATAGCGTTGTATTTTGTCGAATTAGCTTCCGTACCGACACTCGCATTAATGTAATGATCGGGGTTTCCGTTTACATATTTGTTGAAATCGACTTGCATCCGCAGCATCCAATTTTTGTTGCGATAACGATTTGAGGTCAGTTCACCGCCAAACGGCAATTCCGATGAGGATCCTTCCCCGCTTGCCGGAGTGGTTCCGTATTCGCTATGGCGTAATATCGCCACACGATTGGTTTTCTCACCCCACCATTTCTCCTGATCGGTTGCCGATGTCTGGTAAGATGCTATTAAACTCGCTTTTAAATAGTCGGTAAATTTACCCTTGAGCGTAAAGTTCACATTCACGGAATTACCCTCTTGCTTGTTATAACTATTGGCAAGTTCGTTCATGATGTTATAGTTGTAGTATTCGTTTATTGCATTGCCCCTGGTTTTATAGTAGGCGTAATCGCCGTTACCGTCGTATGCCGGAATTGCGCGGCTGGCATTATAAGCATAATCCAACGGCGACAGATCTTCTATCGAATATTGGCGATTGCTCACATTTCCAATCATGACCAAAGATGTCGAGAACATGCGCGACAGATCCGAATCCAGATGCATGGAGAAAGAATAGCGTTCATTCTTGTTCCCTCGAATGACATCATTGTCAATAGTATATCCGACGGAACCATAGTAGCGTGTTTCTTTCGACCCTCCGGATAAGCTCACCGAATGTTGCGAGGAGAGGGCATCCCGCGTAAGAATATCAAACCAGTCGGTATTCAAGCCCTCCAATTTTTGCACTTGCCGGGCGAACTCTTCCTGATTCATCATTCCCTGATAATATTGTTGTGCCAGCGACTCATAACCGACATTGAGTTCGGCCGAACCGAAATCATACCCGTTTTGAACGAGATAACGAGAGAAATCAATCCGTTCGGCAGAGTTCATTAAATTGATTCTTTTGTCGGTATAACGCGGGCGACGTTTGTATGACAGGGTCATATGGTAATTTACAATAGGTTTTCCCTCACGGCCTTTCTTGGTCGTCACCACAATTACGCCGTTGGCTGCTTTAGCGCCATAAAGGGCTGTGGCGCTGGCATCTTTTAAAACATCTATCCGCTCGATATCCTGTGGATTGATACCGGCTATGGCGTTCCCGATCCTGTTGATATAGTCGGGATTGTTCAATTCTTCCGGGCTTACATTGACCGGATCTTGCAGTACGACGCCGTCAAGGACCCATAGCGGTTCACGGTTGCCGACAAGAGTGGATGTCCCGCGAATACGCAGACGGGGAACAACCCCTACTTCGCCGGAGTTATTCATGAAAACCATATCGGGTATTTGGCCTTCCAACATTTGATCGATGCTCGTCACACCCGGGCGCATGATATCCTCCGCTTTTAACGACGTTACCGAACTGGTCAGTTTCCGCCGGTCTACAATGTTATAACCGGTTACGACCACTTCATCGATATGAATGTCATTTTGTAAAATGATATCTTTATGCAAAGGCGTGCCTCCTTCGGGAAAAGCCACTTCTATTGTGCTGCCTATAAAAGAGTAGATCACTTTGCAGGCTTCTTTCGGAATAGATAGCTTGTATCGGCCTTCCGAATCGGAAAATGTTTGGTAGGTAGAGTTCGGAATGTACACATTCACCCCCGGTAAAACTTCACCTTTTTCATCTTTTATGATACCGGTCACTAATCGCAGCGTAAGGTCTTTTTGCTGCCGTGTCACCGTCACAAAATGTCCGTCAATCTGATAGGTATATCCCGTCCCCTCCATCACCTTGTCCATCACAGGCCTTACCGGTTGGTCGGAGCATTGAATCGTTATTGGGGGCATATTCCGTATCTCTTCGGAATTATATAGGAAATTTAACCCTGTCTGCTTTTTTACGATGTCAAAGAATTCTTTGACCGTCGCCTCTTTTAAATCAAGAGAAACTTTCATCGTATCCAACGTTTCTGCCGCCATTGTTTGCCGCCCGGGGACTGACAGCAAAAAGAGGACACATAGAAATGTCAGCATATGCCCACTCCTTTTTTTCTTTCTCATTTCACTTCTTTTTTTTGTCTATATTATTACGGTTCTTCAGAATTACATTTTCTTCTGTTATTGAGATCTCAAGGTTCGTCACTCGCTCGATGGCATTCAGTACCGGAATGATAGAACTGTACCGGTCGATGTCGCCGGTAAACAGCATCCGTCGAATGTCGTCCGACTCAAAGATTACCTTTTTTCCATACCAAACGGAAATCACGTCCATCAGTTCTTCAAACGTACAATTTTCAAATACAAAATGTCCTGTATTCCATGCCACGTACGATTCTACATTCACACTTTTCACCTCCGCTTCAGGAAGCGATGAGTATAGTACCGCCAATTCGCCGGGTTTTATTATCCGTTCTTCTCCCTTTTGAGGCGTAACACTTACGGAACCGTCTACCAAAACGACTTTTGTACATCCCATTGTGTTCGTATTGACATTGAAGGAGGTGCCGTATTGTGTCACGACACCTGATGATGTTACTACGCGAAACGGACGATCCTGCTCTTTGGCTACTTGAAAATAGGCTTCCCCGTCCAGATAAACGGTGCGGTCGTGAGAGCTGAAGTGTGATGGATACTTTAGGGTCGTATTATAATTCAGGTGAACGATTGTTCCATCTTCCAATGCCACCCAATACTCACTGTCGGAAAGAGTCATTAATTGATTATTTCCGGATTCGGAGAATGTCTTTTCTTTATTTTCCTGCAATGAAAAAGCCGATTCTCTATTTCCTTTTCTTTGCAAAGGCCACCGCAAGGGAGTGTTTAAATTTATCTTTTCCCCGTCGGCGAAAATAAGGGTTGCCCTTTGTTTACCCATTTGTTCGGAGCGTTTCATCGCGATACGCGTCTCATAAGGGAGCGTCTCGTTGAAGTCCATCCGTCCCGATATCCACATACTGATTATCACGCCTGCAATAGGAAGCAGAAGCATGGCCGCATAGCGAAGCCCTTTTTTCCATTGAATGGAACGAATGGCCGGATGCTCCTTCCGGAAGTTCATCCAAGCTCTTTGTTCATCAATCTCCGCATAGCTTTCATAACGTTTTCTGAAGTTGGTGGCCGACATGAACTGTTCATACATGACCCTGTTCTCTGGAGAACTTTCTATCCATGCATTCAGTCTTTTCCGGTCGTCTTCGGTCAGCTCTCCCGTCAACTGTTCCCGGATAATTGAATTTATACTTCTTTTATGTATCGCCATTTTTTTAGTTTATCTATTAATTGAGACAAGTGAGTGTAAAAAGTGAGGGACAGATATTCTTCATTTTTTTAATCATAAAGAATGAATTTGTCCTTAAAATATTTCTTTTTGATCTTATTCGGGCTGTTTTGTTTGGCGTATTGTTCTATCCGTATCGGCGCTTATCAGGGACGTGAGAATCGATAAAAAAGTTAAATTCCGGCAAGCATACATTCTTATCCATGCGATTCGGTGAAGAAATAAAAAACCGGGTGACAATGATTATAAAAGTAAAAACTCAAGGAATACCATGGATTGATTGATTAACTTCGTCCGGAGGGAAGACATTCCTCGTTTTTTTTGGGTCTTTACCGTTTCCAGTGAAACCTGAAGTATCGCCGCAATCTCGTCATTTTTCTTCCCTTCCATGGCAAGCAGGAAAACTTCCCTGCACCGTTTCGGCAGGGCATCGATAGCCTGAAAAAGCAAACGATAGATTTCCTCACTGAAAAAATCGTCGGCGTCCTCTCCTGCGAAATAATGCTCCTTATAATGGTCTGCTACTTTCTGTAGGTGGTCGCTTTCAATATTTTTATGCTTAAGATAATTCAACGAAGCGTTCCGTACCGAATTGTAAAGATAGGTTTGCAGGGATATTAATGATCGAAAAGATAATTTCTTCTCCCAAAGACTCGTAAAGAAGTTCCCGACAATGTCTTCTGCGGCTTCCACTTCGCCGACCATCTGTATGGAATAGCCCACCAACGCTTTATAATAGGCCTTATAAAGCGCACGGAAAGCCGCCGCATCCATTTTATTAATCTGATCCAAAGAGAAATGATTGATATCCATACAGGAGAATTAGGCTGCAAATATATAAAAAAGTTGACATTTTATACGCACGACCATAAAAATCCATTGAAGGGGATTCGCAATGGTATTCGGGTATCTCCGTATTTCTAAATCAATTGCCCCGTTGCCTTCATCCTTATCGCTTAATTAAATTCTCGAAGAGCTATTTCCGAATGAACAAAAGTTGCGAGGGTGAAATTTGTTCCGCAAAGATTGGTAAAATCGTTTCGTTGAGGTTATCTTTGCGGGGTATAAGTTTTAACGAACCATTATCGAGGATAAAGCTTCGGACGATATCATCGGTACTAATTAAAAAACAAATGAAAACAACAGCCATTGCATTTTTCGCAGCCGCCCTTATTTTTATGTCCGGCTGTAGTGAGAAAAAAGAACGTCTTTTTAATGGAAAAGATTTGACGAACTGGAATTTTGTCGTCGAAAACGACGCCCGTCCCGCGGGTGAAGTCTTTCTGGTTGAGGATGGAGTCATCCTGATAAAGGGCGAGCCTTTCGGTTATATGTTTACGAAGGAGAAATACGGCGATTGCACTCTGGAAGCTGAGTGGCGATGGGTGGACGAACCGGCCAACAGTGGTATTTTCGTGTTGATAGAGGAGCCGGCGAATCCTTTTCCGAAAGGAATAGAAAGTCAGTTAAAAGCCGGGCAGGCAGGGGATCTCGTTCTTTTGAAAGGAGCCGACCTCCGGGAATATGTGTTACCCGAAGGCGCTACCGAACGTCCTGCTTTTCCGATTATCTCCAAACAAGAGGAGTCGAGTGAAAAACTTGCCGGGGAATGGAATAAAGCCCGTATCGTCCTTCAAGACGGCGTGGTAGAAGTGTATATCAACGGAATCCTTCAAAACCGGGCGACGAGCGATGTGAAAGAAGGCTACATCGGATTGCAGAGTGAAGGCGGGGAGGTGCAGTTTCGCCATGTGGCCGTTACGCGGTAATCCCGGTGAATACAGAAAAGGATTCAGGGTATGGGCGGGCGCCCGCATAACGATGCATTCTCGTTCTGAAATCGTTGATTGATAGAACTTTTTTCGATACGGCTTGAAATATCGGTATTTTTTTACTTTCTTTGCATACCTATACATTATGTAAGAAGAAATGTTTCATTAAACGAATCAATTTATGTCATTCAGATCAGAACTTCAAGAATTTTTAATCCGCGGCAGCGTGGTCGATATGGCTGTCGGTATCGTTATCGGCGGCGCTTTCGGCAAGATCGTCACCTCGTTTGTCAACGACATCCTGATGCCGCCGATTTCGTTGCTGTTAAAAGACGGATATTTCTCCGATGTGAAGTTGGTGCTCCGCCAAGCCGTGTTGCAAGGCGACGAAATCATTACTCCCGCCATTACGTGGAATTTCGGCTCGTTTTTGCAAGCTGTGTTGGATTTCCTGATTGTCGGTACGGCGATTTTCCTTGTCATTAAAGGGATGAACAAGCTGAAACGCAAAAAGGAAGAAGTTCCGGCCGCTCCTCCGGCACCCACCACCGAAGAAAAGCTGTTGACGGAAATACGCGACTTGCTCGAGAAGAAATAATTTGCTAATAAGCTAATAGGCTAATTTGCACATTAGCTTATTAGCTTATTGTAATTCCGTAAGGTATTTCCAATATCTGCGGGGCATGTGGGCGCGCTGTACCTTCGGGTTAAGGCGTTCCTTAATGGTGATGCTCCGGAAATACTCTTTCCACAATTGTTGAAACAAAGCCTCTTCTTCCGAAACTTTCTCTTTATCCAAAATACCGAGGCGCAATTCGGAAAGCGTTTGCGGAGAAAAGGATATCTCCGTCACCGACCGGCGGTCGTAGTAAAGGCCGGTGTTGCGGCGTGTGTCGTAAATGATCCATGGTTGGTCGGCATAACGCGCTTTGAAGTGTGGAACGATGAGCGATAGCACATTGTAACTGGGCGTGACCGGTGCGAAGTAAATGCCGTCGGCCGTTTCCTGAAACCGCACGAACTGGATGAGTTTGCGCGCGTCGGTGCCGACTTTTAGGGCAATATCCTTGATGCGGAGCACGTCGTCGTCGCCGAAATTCATTTCGATGCCTTTGCGATGGTCGGTGTTTTTACGGATGTAGCGGAATAATAGCATTTCTGTTTCCGGAAGCTCCGACAACCATACGCTCAGCATCATGTTGCGGGCGAACCGCGACAGCTTTTTCTCCAGGCTTTTCCATACGCGGACGGCTTTTTCCTTTTCGGTGACAACGTGATACGACGCATCCACGAAAAGCGGCTTCTGCCCGTCTTCCGCAAGGATGCTATCAGGAAAAATCTTCTGTTCGTAGGCGAAAAACACACACGAAAGCAATCCGTCGAACGTTTTGTCGTAAGTGAAAATAATCAAAATAATTAGCACATTCGTAAATTAGCACATTAGCACATTCATTTTATTCCCCCCAGTCGAAAGAGAGTTGGAGTAAGTCGCTTTCTTTTTTGCCCCGTTGTCGGGCCACCTTCCGGCGCACATATTCCGGTTTCAACTCGTTGACTGTTTGCATCGGCAGGTCGCGGCAGGCAATGAAATATTGCGCCCGCTTCATGACGACTCCTATCTTTTTGAGTTGCGAAAAGTTCAACCGTCCGTAACGCCGCGATGCCACAATGAGTTTCGCCGACTTCACGCCGATGCCGGGTATGCGCAGGATCCGTTCATACGGTGCGGTGTTGATGTCTATCGGGAATGCTTCGGGATGACGGAGCGCCCAACCCATCTTCGGGTCGATATCGAGGTCGAGGTCGGGATGCGTGTCGTCCACGATCTCGTTGACCGAAAATTGATAGAAGCGCAACAGCCAGTCGGCCTGGTAAAGGCGGTTCTCGCGTACAAGGGGAGGATGGGCGAGTACCGGTAGTCGTGAGTCGCTTTTGTTGATGGGAATGTAGCCCGAATAATACACCCGTTTGAACGACGGGCGTTTATACAGGTGCGATGCCAGGGTAAGGATCTGCTTGTCGTTGTCGGGCGTAGCTCCGATAATGACCTGTGTACTTTGCCCGGCGGGAACGAAACGCGGGGCCGACCGGAATTTCTTGCGGTCTTCGGCGCTTTCGAGCATGCCCTGCTGAATGTAGCGCATCGGAGCGAAAACGCTGCCGTAATCTTTTTCGGGAGCCAACAACTTGAGGTTGCCCTCCGAAGGAATTTCGAGGTTCACACTCATACGGTCGGCATACAGTCCCGCCTGCGCCACCAACTCCTGACTCGCTCCGGGAATGCTCTTCATGTGGATGTATCCGTTGAAGCGATGCACGTCGCGCAACAGTTTCACCACCCGCAGCATTTGTTCCATCGTATAGTCGGGATTGCGTATGATGCCCGAGCTGAGAAAAAGCCCTTCGATATAATTGCGCCGGTAAAACTCGATGGTGAGGTCGGCCAATTCTTCGGGCGTGAAAGCCGTCCGCTTGACGTCGTTGCTGCGGCGGTTGATGCAGTAGGCACAATCGTAAATGCAATGGTTCGTCATGAGGATTTTGAAGAGCGAAACACATCGTCCGTCGGGCGTAAAGCTGTGGCAGATGCCCCATCCGGCGGCGGTGCCGATGCCGTCCTTTACAGGGCGGCGCGTGGTGCCGCTGGATGCGCACGAAACATCGTATTTAGCTGCATCCGAAAGTATTTTGAGTTTATCGAGCGTTTTTTCGTTGATCATTATTACCCCTCTTGTTTCTGGTTTTTTTCGGTTACAAAGAAAGTAAATCCATCGAACAATATGGCTTTTCATTTCTTAAAAATAATCATCTTGTCGATAATCGATTATTTTTGTAACCGATTCCCCGGCGGGTGTGTCCTATCTTTGTAAACAGGTAGTCAGGCATGAAAGAGTAATAAAGAATGATTCAGAAAGAGGATGCTAAACAATTCATAAACAGCGAAATCACAGAAAATTGACCCGTACTAAGAATTGCATTTTGAGACGTTTATTGAGGTTGTTCCACTACCAAATCATTACCTGTTTTTAATGCGGAAAAACACAGTAAACAGCACTCAATCAGCGATTAGCGAATGCAAAGATAATGACCGGAAGTCGAACTTTACCGGTGTTTTTGCCGGGAATGATTCGCTAGCAATATAATGCACTGATTTTCATACAGTAGGATAACATAAAAGAATGTATCATTGCAAACTTAAAAAGTTATCGGTATGAAAACTGAAATGAAGGTGTTGCTCTACCTGAAGAAAAACGAGCAGACAGCCGGGGGACTTTGTCCGCTGATGGGTAAGATAACGGTAAGAGGCGAATCAAACTCCACCGTCCAATTCGCCTGCAAAATTCAAGTGGATGCTGAACTGTGGAACGCCCGTTCCCAAAGGTGTATGGGTAAAAGCCATGTGGCAGTTACCACCAACCGCGAAATAGAATCGCTTCTGGTCTTGCTGCATACAAGGTTCAGCGAATTGAAAGATGTCCGTAACTTCGTTACGGCTACCGATGTCAAGAATGCCTTTCAGGGTATTGCCGCCGCGCAGGAAACCCTGCTTAAACTATTCCGGGAGCATAACGACGAATATGCCCTGCGTGTCGGTGTGAACCGCGCCGCAGGCACATATTACCACTACAAGAACGTTTACCGCCTGGTTTCCCAATTTGTCAAATTCAGGTACAAAGTGTCCGATGTTACCCTCAAATCATTGGATTGTACTTTCATTGAAAACTTCGATTACTACCTGCGTGTGGATCAACGGCAAAAACCGAATACCATCCGCGGAAATATGAACTGCCTGAAAAGCGTAGTCTATTCGGCCATCCATAAAGGATACCTTACTGTACACCCGTTCTCAGACTTTAAGGTCGTGAAGCCGGAGAAGAAACAGCTCCACCTGACAAATGATGAATTTTCTCGCCTGATGAATACTACTTTCGATACGCCGAACCGTAACTTTACTCGGGATATGTTTCTCTTTTCTGCGTTCACGGGCATCTGCTACTGCGATATGCGTAACCTGACGGAAGCCAACGTAACGAAAGACAGGGACGGCAAGCTGTGGATTGAGACGCACCGCCAAAAGACAGGAACGCCCGAAAATGTCATGCTGCTGGATATTGCGGTCAAGATCATGGAAAAGTATAAAAACATGGCAGAGGGAGGCAAGCTATTTCCGATGCTCTCCAAAGAGAGCTATAATATGCACCTGAAAATCATGGCCAAACAGTGCGGCATCAAGCGCAATCTCTCCTACCATATGGCCCGCCATACCTTTGCCAGTCTGGTCTGCCTGTCGCAGGGCATACCTATCGAAACACTGAGCCGGGCTATGGGGCATAAGAATATTACGACCACCCAGCGCTATGCCAAAGTCACTACCGAAAAGATTGACAAGGATGTCACCGCCCTGCATGGCAATATTGAAGAAAAATACAGCCTTGACGGGATAGACGCACCACCTTCCCGGATATTTAAAGATTTAACCAACCGGAAAGTACGTCCAAGCTGGAAACAGCGGCAAATAATGGAGGGACTATAATATGAGAAGCACGTTTAAACTATTGTTCTATATGAACAGGCAAAAAGTGAAAGCCAACGGCAACTGCCCTATTATGGGTAGGATCACTCTCGACGGGAAAATAAGCCAATACTCCACAGGTGAAGAAGCGCCTCCGGCTCTTTGGGATGCCAAAACCGAACGGGTTATCGTAAAGGGGAAAAAATCATCCCCCGATGTAAAGGAACTCAACGGTATAAATACACGGCTCGATGAGCTGGAGAAGCTGGCAAGAAATGCTTATAAAAACAATATCGAATCTACAGGGCATGTTACCGCCGAAATTATAAAAAATGCAGTGACAGGCCAGGTGCAAGCTAAAGAAACGTTGATCACCCTTTTTGACGAACATAATGAGGAGTATGCCAAACGGGTAGGCATAGACAGGGTACACCATTCGTATGTGCGTTACCTGACTTCCCGCCAACATATCTACAACTTTTTGAAATATAAATATGATGTGGAGGATATGCCGTTGCGTTCATTGGAAATGCAGTTTATCCATGATTTCCATTTCTACCTGTCAACAGTTCTGAAATTGAAAATCGTATCATTGAACGATTACCTGATCGCCCTGCGCAAAATTGTCAGGCTGGCGGTTAAACAACGCACGTTGAAACGCGACCCGTTTTCGGGACACCGTTTGGAACAGGCTCCCAAGCTGCACCGCCACCTGTCGGGTGAACAGCTTGCCAAAATCATGAAGGTCAAATTGCACACCTACCGGCTGTGCCATACCCGCGACCTCTTTGTATTTTCGGTTTTCACAGGGCTGGGAAGGGCGGATCTGGCCAATCTCACCACGGACAATATCATAACCAAAGAGGACGGTTCCCAATGGATATACATCGCCCGCCAGAAAACAACGACGGAATGTTATATTAAACTGTTGGATATCCCTATCCGCATTATGGAAAAATACAAGGGAGAGGGAAAAGACAATAAAATATTTTTTGTTCCGGGCACAAGCAGCCTCTGTCGCAGCCTTAAAATTATTGCGGAAAAGTGCGAACTGGGTTGCCATCTGACCCACTACATGGCCCGCCATACGTTTGCCACCGAAACCTGTCTGGCAAACGGCGTACCCATCGAAACCATCAGTAAGATGATGGGGCATTCCGACATAAAAACAACTCAGATTTATGCCGAGATAACCAACCAGATGGTAAGCCGGGATTTCGGCATCCTGTCGGAAAACACCAAAGATGCGTATTCCATTCCCGAAGACAACATGACCAAACGAGTTTACCAATGCGGAAGATACAGCGGCTGGAAAAAAGAAACGGAAGTAGAACAATCACAAGAATAATAAAACAATGGAAACGAACAAAATAACAATCGGAGAGAATAACCGGGTATGCGTACCTGAAAATGTACGGATGAACAGCCATGAGATAGCCGCTTTATTTGAGGTCTATGTACAGACTGTCAATGGCAGTATCAAAGCCATTTTCAAATCAGGCATTGTCAAACCGGGTATTTCCTGCCCGGCAGCTATTGCCGGAAATACCGTCCTGCCAGATGCTTACGGACTGGATATGGTAATAGCCCTTGCTTTCCGAATTCATTCGTCGAAAGCCGAAATATTCAGACAGTGGGTAATTCGCAGGATAACCTTCAGGCTTGATCCTTTCCCGGAATCATTGCTTATCAGGCTATCCGAAGGGTATTCATACAACTAAAAAAACGGTCGTAAGGTGTCATTTCCCTTACGACCGTTTTGATTTTTAACTACAGATAAACAGTTATTTCCACGCTTTGCGCAGTTGCTTTTCGAGCATGGCCTGAATATCGCTTTGCCGGTAGAGAACCTTGTTGCAGACTTGAATATAGGCAATCTGTCCGTTATTGCGCCATTCCTGCAACGTCCTGCGGCTTACCTTCAAGATTTCGGACAACTCCTTATCGGTAAAGTAACGTTCGCCGTTCAACGCGGTTTTGCAACTTGCAGCCATCCGCTCCAATGCCTCCAGTATACGGTCAAGAGACGAGGACAATCCGGTAATCCGGGGATTGCTTCCGGTTATCAATCCGCTGTTGGTATCTAAATCATCCATGCTATTGTCCATCTCTGACCTCCCTTTCTTCTACAAGCCGGTCTATCATAGCCTGGACATCAGACGGCCTGTAAAAAATCTTATGTCCGATCATCGAATACCCCAATTTCCCGTTATCACGCAACGATTGCAGCGTTCGTTTGCTTATATCGAGCAATATGCAAACTTCCTGGCTATCGAGCCACTTTTTTGTACCGTAATCCATGTGCCGGCGGCACAACACATCCACCCGCCGGGTGAACTGTTCAAACTTTGACATCATCGCCTCGTATGTGCGGGCTTCTATCATTACTATTTCCATCTTTCATTTTTTTAGTGGTTTATTTTATCACGGGAGAGCAAATATAAACCCTTTATTTGAGCTATCTATCAGTATGATAAGCGATGGAAGCATCAGGCAACGAGTGGCACAGGATGGAGACAAAAAAGCCCTTTGTCTGGGGCTTTATTATTCAATTGAGGAGATGCCGTTTCATCGGCTCCACAGTATAAAATTTGGCGAACGGATAGTACTTTCGTTCGCTTCCCTCCATTTGCCACCACTGCGTAAGGCCATATTTTTTGACAAACCAATCCAGCCTTGCATTGTCAATGTCGATATAAGCCGTTGTAAACGGATGTGAGGATAAGGAAAAGGCGATTATAGTCGCATCGGGTTCGTTTTCAAAATTCTCGTGAAAAACAAGATAGTTTTGGTTTTCGTTACTGATATTTTTCAGTATCTCATCTTCGGGCAGATTAACCTCATAATGCCCTTCTACACCCGGTTGGTCATGTTCAACCAATAGTTTGCCCACCTTGCAGGCATCGCGGTATAGATCGTGCAACTGTTCTGCGGTTAAGTGTTTGAGCGGAAAAAATCGTTCCATATTACCAACATTTTAATCAGTGCATCAAATATACGTGAATTTTTTCGGCTGCCAATGGCTTGTCCGGTATTGGCAGTGACGTGGCAGTATTTGTCCTGATCCCTGCCAATGGTATTTGCCCCCGTATGCCGGATTGAACCGTGGGGGCGATGTTTTTTCCTGCCCGTATCTTTTAATAATTTCTTCCCCGTTTATGGTATGCCATGATAGCCTGATTGAGAGTTCGATTTCAGGCGCAAAGGTATGTCCGTGTTCTTCACGCCGAGGCAAGGTCAAGCCCTCCGGGTTTGTCGAAAAATCTTCCTCTTTCCCTTTCTTAATCTATCCGGGCGAGCGTATTTATTCGCCAAAACCTTGCACGGCTAAACACTACCTTTTTTAAGCTCCTGAAACTCGAACACTCCTCACCGGCTCCGATACGGCATAAAAAAAAGGTCAGAAATTATGATACGAACAGAAAAAAATATGAAACATCGATCCTCCTACCTTCCAATTAGCATAAAATGGACGGTAAAAATCGCTTTGGTAGTTTTAGGGTTCTCCCTGTGGGGTACGGACTTTCTATGGGTCTTGGCGGGTGTGTATTTCCTTCTTCCGATGCTTCGGGGCATCCTCTCTTGTTTGGTGGTGTTGCTTACTGTAACAGCCCTTCTTTTCATTCTACTGACTTTTTTGTAATCCATTAAAAATTAAAGCTATGACAAAGTATCATTCATTATTCGCAGGAACAACCACAGATACGGAAGTACAGGTTGTAAAAGAAAATCAAATCGTTATCGGTTACGGCTACGCCATGAGCGAATCCCGCTATGTGGTCTGTAAAGTGGAATACATTGAAAGAATCGGGTACATGTACCACCTGATCAATATCAGAACAAAAGACATGGACAGGACGGATATGCTTACCCCCTTATCCCAAAAATTCGGCATCGGCAGGTATTACGACGATGTAACTCCCGAATTTATGGATGCTTTCGAGGTCGCTATTCTTCTTCAGGAAGCACAGGCGAAAGCCAAAGCGGACGAAGCCGAAAGGGAACGCATACGGATAGAGGAAGTAAAAGAAATCGGTCGCAAACGCTTTGCCGAACTCTTTCCCGAAAATGCTCAGGCGGTTATCGTGGCACGGCTGAAGCAGGACGAAAGCGACAGCATGACCGATTATTTCGCAAGCAGTACGCAGCGCACCGTTATTTTGGGTTTTTCTACCCACAAAAGGGACATCTTTTCCGAAATGCGCAAACACGCATCCAACTTCGGGGAAACAGCCTATTTAGCCGAGTATAACGAGGATTACGAACACAGAGAGAAATACAGCATGGGTGCAGGATATTATTTAGGCGAAAGCAAATATCACGGCTGGATCATCGAAAAAGTACCCATTTACGATAGACACCACACGATAGAGGATTTTGCCTATACCGCAGGGAACGAAGATAACATCCATATCAAAACTGTTTCCACAGCCATTGCCAGCGATGAAGAAGAAGCCATCACAGGTGATTTTATCCTCGTGGACTATTCGGATAAGGCAATCGCCATTTTCGGGGATACCAAACCGATAAAAGATGCCCTTTCCGCATTGGGCGGACGTTTCAATGCCCGATTGACCCACAACGGAGAAAAAAAGGCAGGGTGGATTTTCCAAAAGAGCAAAGAACAGGATTTACGCAAGTTGGTAAACCTCAATCAATAAACAGATTATTCATACGGGGTGGAGCAATCCGCCCCACAATACCCAAAGAGATATGAAAGCAACAGATAATTTCAAAGCAACGATAAAAGCCTATTTAGACCAAAGGGCAGAGAGCGATATACTCTTTTCCTTCAAGTATTCCGCTCCGAGAAAAAATATAGACGACTGTATCACTTACATACTGAACACCGTACAGAAAAGCGGTTGTAACGGCTTTGCAGATGATGAAATTTTCGGTATGGCGGTACATTACTATGACGAGGACAACATTGAAGCAGGCAAGCCGACGAATGCCCATGTAGTGATAAACCATATAGTCCAACTCTCCGAGGAAGAGAAACAGGAAGCACACCAACATGCCATACAAAAGGCGCAGGACGAAGCATACAGGAAGATGACACAGCCTGTGAAAAAGGCAAAGAAAGTAGTCCTTAATCCCCAACCAGGTTTATTTGATTTTTAAATTATTGCCCTATGAAACCAAAGAATAAACTCCAAAAACAAGTAGTAGAAGCAAGTAGAACATTGCCCAAACTGACCAAAGCACAGATACAATGGGGATATGACCACGTTATCCAATATGTTGGACGAAGAACCGAAAAAGGGATTGTTACTTGTAGCAAGTGCGGTCATTCGTTTCAAGGGATGGGAGAATTAGCCAATACCCTTTTGGGCTGTGAATGTCCGAATTGTCAATCAAAGCTAATAGTTAAAACCACCAAAAAGCGCACATTCGATGATAGTTATTATATGAACATCATCACGGCTCACAAAGGCTATCAAGTGATACGCACCATCATGTTGAGCTATAAATCCAAAATAGGAGAACCGACAAAACTTTCATATTCCGAAGTGATGCAACGATGGATTGCTCCCGATGGGAAACATTACACCTTTGCCCGACTTCGACAAACGATGGGAACATGTTGTATTGATTCATGGATATTTTATACCCCTTTGGAACTAAGGAACGAGAATAGTAACAATAAGTTTTGCATAAATGTCTATGACAAAATAGGAAGTATGGGCGAAATATACCCACGTCAAAAGCTTATACCGGAACTAAAAAGAACCGGTTATAAAAAAGCATTGTACGGACAGAACCCGTTAGACCTATTCCGCACCCTACTCGGTGATAGTAGAGCCGAAACACTTATCAAAGCAGGTTATACAAAGCTATTGGAACGTATGATGAATAGCAGATGGAAGAATATTGACAATTATTGGCAATCCATTAAAATAGCTATCAGAAACAAATATAAAATCGAAGATGCAATTCTTTGGTGTGATTATATAGATATGCTCCGATTCTTCGGAAAAGACCTGCATAATGCGAAATACGTTTGCCCTGCCGACTTGAAAACCGAACATGACCGCTACATACACAAGAAAGCACAGGCGGATGCACGGCAGGAACTTGAAAAGCAGTTAGAGAAGGAAGCCGAGTACCGAAAAGCCAAAGAAAAATTCTTCGGCTTGATGTTTTCGGACGGACTTATCAGCGTTCGGGTACTTGAAAGCGTTGCCGAGATTGTGTTGGAGGGAAAGATGATGCATCATTGCGCAGGCTCATACCATTCCAAAACAGATAGCCTTATACTATCGGCCTGCATTGACGGAGAGCGGATTGAAACCGTAGAAATCTCACTTTCCCAATTAAAGGTTATCCAATCTCGGGGCGTATGCAACAAGAATACTGAGCATCACGACAGGATAATCAATCTTGTAAACAGGAATATATCCCTTATTGAAAAAAGACTGGCAGCATAGTAAATATTAATCAGGGCGGAACAATCCGCTCGTAATACCCTATACAATGTATATACTATTCATCGGATTTAGAAAATTGGGTGAATTCCCATCCATATCACAAGCCAAACAGTTTGCCAGAAACAGTGGATTATCAGGAGTCTTCAGCCTGATCGGCAAGAATTACAGGGACAGTTGGTATGTTCCTGCATGACACAGGCGGCAGTTTTTCTGCCCGTTACTTTTTCCATGACTTACCAAACGAACGGGGAGAAAAAGTAACAAAAAGCCGTAGGGGGCTATTTTACAAGAACGTTAATAAATAGCCCGTTAATGATCCTCCTAAAACAATAAAGGCGCTGTTTACCTTATTAAACCGAAAGGTAAAGATAACACCTAAAACGGCGATCAGGACTGTCCGCCAATCGGTTATGGTTTCTTTACCCATTGTAAGGCAGACGGCGACAATAATGGCAACCGATGCGACATTGACCGCATCTAAAAATGCCGAAAAGCTTACCGAACTCCGCATCCGCTTGACCAATGGATTGAGCAAGGCGACAAACACAAAAGAAGGAAGGAAAATACCGATTGTAGAGATCACAGCACCTCCAACGCCGTTGATCTGATAGCCGATAAAGGTAACCGATGAGAAAACCGGTCCCGGAGTAAATTGTCCCACAGAAATAGCATCGATCAGTTGCTGCCTGCTTAAAAATCCCGTAGCTACCAATTCTGTATCGAGAAATGCGATCAGCACGTAACCGCTACCGTACAATATAGCCCCGATTTTCAAAAATGTAAGGAACAGGCTCAGATTGGTTGCCGACAGGAAGACCGAACTTGTAACCTGCAAAAAGGGAAGGGGGATAAGCCCGTGGAGCTTGTCTACTTTCCTGTTCCTTATCATGGCAGACAACAGTGCAAACAATCCCGCCCCGAACATCAGGTAAATCTCGTTGATGTTCAGTAAAGAGAGGATCAGTACGATGATTCCGATTAGAATCAGTTCCAATGTTTTCAGCGATTTCCTGGCAAGCGGATATACCGCCGAAAGGATAATCGCTATAATGGCAGGCTTTATCCCGTAAACAAAGGGCTGTACTTCGGGTAGTTGCCCGTATTGTTTGTACAGAACGGCAAAGATGAGTGTGATAAAAACCGCGGGCAGGATAAAACAGACACCGGCTATGATCAGCCCTTTCCATCCCCCGCGTGCGTGCCCGATATGGATGGCCATTTCGGTGCTGTTGGGGCCGGGGATTAAATTCGTAGCGCCCAATAAATCCAGAAATTCCTGTTCGTTTAACCACTTGCGTTTGGTTACCACTTCATGTTGCATCATCGCAATGTGTGCCGCAGGCCCGCCAAAGGCGGTAAAACCCAATCGCAGAAATAACTTTGTGATCTCCTTCAAATCAGTATTCATACTCTACCCGTTGGTCAAACCTGAACTTTTTATCCATATAACATTCAAATAAAAGCAATTAATCTGATTTTTTGATGTAATATTTTTTTCTTAACCGAAAAGCAATACCCACCAACAGGATAAGTACAGGAACTTCAACCAATGGGCCAACTACACCGGCAAAGGCTTGTCCGCTATGCAAACCGAAGACACCGATAGCAACTGCAATAGCCAGTTCAAAATTATTGCCTGTAGCTGTAAATGCTATCGAAGCGTTTTTATCGTAAGATGCACCCATTAATTTTCCTGCAAAGAAGCTGAGGAAGAACATCACCACGAAATAGATTAATAACGGTATGGCTATCCGTACTACATCCAATGGGATTTGTACGATCAGTTCCCCTTTGAGGCTAAACATTAATACAATGGTAAATAGTAAAGCGATTAAAGTAATTGGTGAAATTGCAGGGATAAACTTATCCTTATACCATTGTTCCCCTTTTATTTTAACCAATAGCAAACGGCTTAAAATACCCATCAGGAAAGGAATACCCAAATAGATGGCAACTGTTTCTGCTATTGTACCTATGGATATATCTACTATTGCACCTTCAAAGCCGAATAGCGGCGGTAACTTAGTTACAAATATCCACGCATAAAAACTATAAAAGAATACCTGAAAAATACTGTTCAGGGCGACCAATCCCGCACCGTATTCCGTATTACCTTCTGCCAGATCATTCCATACCAGCACCATTGCAATACACCGTGCAAGACCTATCAGGATAACCCCTATCATGTATTCGGGATAATCGTGTAAAAAGAGAATGGCAAGCAAGAACATGAGTACGGGTCCTATAATCCAATTTAGGATTAACGAAATAGATAATATCTTTACGTTAGAAAATACTTTTGGCAGTTGTTTGTAATCTACTTTTGCCAATGGCGGGTACATCATCAGGATAAGCCCTATTGCCAGAGGAATATTTGTTGTACCGCTTGACATGGAATCTATGTAGCTGCTGAAAGACGGGATAAAATACCCCAATCCGACACCGATAGCCATCGCAAGGAATATCCAAAGTGTTAAGTTCTTATCTAAAAAACTCATCTTCTTTTTACTCATGATCTTTTATCTTATCGGTATATAATGCGTAAAATGCTTTTCTGATCTCATCCCTTACCCTAATATACTCGGATTGAATAAATCCGGGCGTTCCCGTAGCTTCAGAGGGGTCATCAAAACCAATATGCAGACGGTTCTTTACTTTTCCCGAAAATGCAGGACAGCTTTCATTTGCACCCCCGCAAACAGTAATTACATAATCCCATTCATCATTCAGATATTGCTCTATACTATCGGATGTATGGTGCGAAATATCCACTCCTGCATCCTGCATGACTTCTATTGCCTTCGGGTTTACCTTTCCGCTGGCTTTTGTCCCCGCAGAATAAACAGACAAAGAAGGATCGAATGATTGTAAAAATCCGTGAGCCATCTGGCTACGGCAACTATTTCCTGTACACAGAATTAAAATTTTCATTTCAATTATTTTTTGTTGTATGTATATCGATTATTCGTATTTCGTAGATTAACGAATTATTATTGTAAAAAATACCGGTATAGAAATTCCAGCCTCTTTATTAAATCAGCAAATATCGTCTGTCTTCTGCAATTGGGTAAAGAAGCCTGTGAACAACTCTTTCGCCTTGTTCCAGTTTTCCTGATGGATACAATATCTCACGGTGGGTAATGTAATTGTACCCTGAATTAATCCTGCATCTTTAAGTTCCTTCAAATGTTGCGACAAGGTGCTTTTGGCAATAGGCAATATCTCCGACATGTCACCGTGATAGCAGCAAGATTGATTGGCTAGCATTTCAAGGATGGCAATGCGAATAGGATGCCCCAAGGCTTTTGCAAAACGCGCTAATTGTTCCTGATCAGCTGTTAATTCTTTCTTTGACATAGACTCAATATTATTGTTCGTAAATATACGAATAGTTTTCTTGTTCGCAATATTGCGAATAATAATTTTCTCTGCCTGCCTTGGTGTTTCAAGAGTGCAAGCGGATAAAATAGGTTTCAAAAATTACGAAATAAATGCCCCCTTTCTTTATCTTTGCCTGTGAAATATTAAAATAAATAACAAAGCAATGAAACAGTTGACAGACAATTTAAACCAGCTATTCGCAGAATTCTCAAAAGACGCTGCTTCACAAGTGGAGAACGGAAACAAGGCTGCGGGAACACGCGCCCGCAAAGCATCTCTCGCAATTGAGAAAGCATTGAAGGAATTTCGCAAAAAGTCGATTGAACTTTCAAAATGAACCGATCGTACAGATTGGGAAACGAGAAAAAGTTGTCTGATACGTAAAGACAACTTTTTCTGTTTATTAGAAGCTTTTCAATATTATTTGGTTTCATTTTCAATCGAATAGGTATCTTTGCACTGAAACAACAGGGGTATGATATGGCAGTAAAAATAGAAAAATGGGTTGTCGCCCAAAAGAAACACAAGCTATCTGATAAGCATGTTCAGATGGCACGGGAATTAGGACTGAATCCCGACAAGCTGGGCAAGATCGACAATCATAAGCAGGAAACATGGAAAGCACCTCTGCCACAGTTTATCGAACAGATATATTCCAAACGCTTCAAAAGGGAAGAACCTGTAACAGTTCGTTCCCTGAAAGGTATTATTGCTGACGACAAAGCCCGCAAGGAGAAGAAGAAAAAAGAGAAAGATAAATGCTCCCAAAATAGCACGTTACTCGATGAGGGCAATAAGGAAACAGAGAATCCTCCAAAGCCGCTTTCTCTTTCTGCAAAACTGAAACAGCTAAATGAAAAGCCTAAAGTCAAGGTCAGCTTGGAAGGAGGCGAAAGCCCCGAATCCATCCTTTCAAAGGAGGCTCACATCTTTGACGAGGCTTTTGATTTTTACGAAAAAGAAAATGTTACGTTTTCCGAGTTGGGTTTTGTCTTGAGAAAAATACACCCAAGATATAAACCGCGCCGTTACGGTTGTAAGACATTGAAAGCAATTTATGAGAAGCTGGATAAGTACGAGGTTGTAGAAGCGGCAGAAGCAGTTATGCGTAGGAGACAGAAATAGGCGATGGAGCCTGAATGAAACCGGACATTTTTTGGAAATACTACAATTTCAATTTAATAATTTCGTTAACACATTCCAAAGAAATTTTTTCCTGTTCTAAACGCCATTTTTTTTCTTTCAGTAATTCATATAGCTGTTGCTCTTCAGCAGTTAAATTTAATTTCGTCGAATTTGCACTTGGTGTCCCTTTATCATTGTCAAAATATCTGTCAAATGTCAGCTTGTCCATCAAAATACTCTTTACATTTGGAAAATATCCTCTGAACTGCGATAAAATTTCAAATCCCTGCACATCTAAATCTCCCCAATAATACAATTCCGTATATCTTAACCATTCTACATTTTTTAGTATTTCGACACCAAATCCACAGCCAAAAATAATGAGACTTTTTTCAATCAACGGAAAAGTGAGTATATTCATTTTGTTTTCAGCAACAAAAACTTTCTTTATCGGCAAATTCAACTTTTCAAATTGGCTAATTGGAATACTCAAGTCATCTATTTCTGAAAAATATTGTGTATTGATACTCTTATCCAAAATACGAAAACGCACAGTTGGCTCTGCAAATTTCAGATTGAATCGTTTTTCAAAATTTGTCTTGTCCTTGTTTGTATATTCTGAAATCAAAACGTCTAATAATTCTTTAATTATGCCTTTATTATTTTCAATAAATTTTGTGTGAACTTGTATTGGCAATTCTCGAATATATAGATTTGGCTTTGGATTTTTCGTAAAATAATCACAGACACTTAATAAATTATTCCACTGAAAATGATTTTCGATAATTTTCTTTGGATATTTGGTTGCCCATTCTTTCAACTCAGGAAATTTTGAAAAAATGAACGTACAATCTGTCCGAAATTCTGCAACTTCTTTTTCTTTATGCAAGAATTTCAAAAAGTCATATTCCGTTTGAAATGATATTTCGGACGGAATATCTTGTGTTCCGATTTCTTTTTTACTGATTGTTTGGTACTTTATTGTATAGCCATACCCTTTTTTTTCTTTTGATTGGGAAATTAAGGCAGTAATTTCAGATTGATATTCAGCGAGATTTCTACTTGGTTTTTTATTGCCGAAAATTACAATTTCGACAAAAGAAATACCTTTTACAAGAGACTCCAAGTATGTTGAATACTTCTTTTCTGCCTTATTTTTTATTTCTTGTGGTGTAATCATTCGCGTACAAATTTTTCTCGTTCAGCATTAAACAGTTCTATCGGCATGTCATAAAGTTCCGATTTATCTCCTTTGCGTTCAACATAATGGACAAATGAAATATCATTCTCGACAATATGAATATCATTGCTTGGCGTAACCACCAAAAGTTGTAAATGTAATTGTTTACACAGCGAAATAAGATAACGTGCTTTATCTTCGTCCTGTGCTTTAAATGCCTCATCAATGGCTATAAAACGGAATGATTTAGATTGCAAGCCATCTTTTGTCAAACCAAATTGATAAGCAATTGCCGAACCTAAAATCGTGTAGGTTAGCTGGGCTTTTTCTCCACCCGAAAGTTGTCCCATACTTTCGTAAGTTTGTTTTTTAGCATTGGTTTCTTTGTAAAATTCTTCTGCTTTATATGTAAACCATGCCCTTACTTCCGTTACTTTTTTGCGCCATTGTTCGTTCTTTAATTTTTCTATCAACGGTTCAATATGATTGGCAAAATGGTTTTTTCTGCCTTCTATTGTAGCATCTACTTCTCTTATATTCGGAATGGCTTTATCCAACATCCTTTTGAAATCAGTAGCTTCATCACTCATTTTTTTTAGGGCAACGAGTTTTATGTAAGTTGTTGGATTGTTATTGAAATCAATACCTTTAAGCGATTCGTTCAAATTTCGAATATTCTCTGTTATAGAATCTTCCCAATTCTTAAAAAACATTCTAAATGCACTGATTTTATTGGTAATAGTTTCACGAAGATAATCGTTGAATTTTTTCTCGAAACGAATTAAGTCCTCTTCTATCAGCTTTTTATAAAACGATTGATATTCGGTAATCAACTCTAAATGTTCAGAATCGGGCAATCTATTGACATCGGAGCGCCAATCGCGAAATTTTTCCGTGATTTCTTGCGACGGATTTTTAAACTGATTGATTAATGACAAAACTTTGCGTTCATTTTTATTTTTCGATTCTTTCTTATCCTCTATTTCCTTTTCATTTGTTACTTGAAAATCAACTTGTTTTGTTTCAATGTTTTCGTAGAATAAATTCTGTAATTCGGGATTTTCTGTTTCAAAAACGGCAATATCAACTTCGCCAAGTTGCTGTAATAACAGTTCGTTTCTCGAATGTTTATCTTCAATCGTTTTAATATTTTCCTCTGTTTGGAAAATAGCTCTATTTTTATTCGCTATATCTTTATCCGACAGTTGTTTCAAATCTTCTTGAACTTGCCTCAATTGCTTCTGGAGTTCTTTTACCTTGTTGTTGGTTTTTTCTAAATCATTTTTTTGTTCCGTTTTTTCTTGAATTGTTTTGGCGTACGATTGCCAATCAATATCATCATATTTGGTGTATATTTTAAATAAATCAGAAAAATCATCTTTTAAGGTATTTGTATCTCTAATTGATTTTTCAATTAAACGAATTTGTTTTATAACATCTTGTTGCTTTTCTTGTAACTTTCTGACTTCTGCTTGAATCAATCGTATTTTTTCTTTATTATCCCAACCAAGCACATAATTCTCCTTGCGTAATATATGTGGCCGATCGTCTTTTTCATGTTTCCCTTTTACCGATTTTATCAAACCTTTTGGGGTTACAGCTCTATCCTCATAACGATTAAATTCTTGTAAACTATTGACACAATTATAATTATACTGATTGTAAATTGCATCTTCCAACCAATCCGTATAATTGTTTTTTGGTTTAAATTCGATTTTGTTCAATAAACTATTCTGTGGAATTTCTCTATACTCTAACTCTTTCAATGAATTAAAGTCTTGGTAGCGTTGATATACAATGCGACCGTTTAAATTATTAGCATTAACAAACTCATTGACCTTTGTATAGTATTTTTCGGGGACAATCAGTCGTAAGGCGAAATTATGAAGAATTTTCTCTACCGATAATTCCCAATCTTTTTCGTTATCTTTTACCCGCATTAATTCGCCAATAAATGGAATTTCCTCTGCAGTTGCTCCAACGGCAATTAAAATTTCATTTCTGATTTCGGCAACACGTCCCGAAATATTATTTTTATTTTTTTGTAAAGATTGAATTATCGCAATATTTTCATCGATTTCCTTATTAATTTCATCGTCTTCATTCTTTTTCAATCTTAATTCTTCCGTTTTCTCTTCAACTAATTTTTCTAATTCTGATTTTTTACTTTTTGCTTTTTCTCTATTTTCTGTAAAAGTTTCTTTGTTTGGGTTTTCGGAAAAACCAACTTTCTGAGCGACATTATTGTATTTATCCAATTTATCGCTTCGAGTTTTTTTACTCGCTTCCAACCCTCTTATTTCTCTTTCAATGTCTTTGATTTTGCTGCCAACCTCATCTGTTTCAATAGCAATAGACAATTTACGTTCCTCTTCTTTTAAACCTTCTTCTTTTTCTTTCAATTTTGATAAATCTTCTTTCAAAACTGTCAAATTAGCATTGCATTTTTCAAGTTCGTTTTTAGCAAGTTCTACTTTCTTTTTGGCAAAGAAATATACCGCCATTTCTTTAGACTGTTGCAAATTTTCTAATTTTATCTGAATTTCGGTCAGTTTATTTGCAATTTCGTCTATTGGCTTCAAAAGATTTATTTGTTCCTTTGTTTTATCAATATTAGACTTGGCACTCATCAATTCATCAAAATTATTGATTAAATCAATATACTGGTCTTCTGCATTTTTTTCATTTTTATCTTTGTATTCTTCGAGCATTTTATGACGAACAAATCCATCTAAATCGTCCAGCACTTTCACCCCAACAATCTGATTAAAAAGCCCTAATGCATTTATATCACGCATACCAAACAGTCCGACAATTCTTTTTGCATATTCTGTTGGTCCAATAAAAAACTCTATCCGCTTTTTCGTTGTGTTTGAATTATATTTTTTATCTAACAATCTCCTCCAAGCACCTCTCGGGTCAAAACTTGAAAAATCACTTTGTATATTAAGCGGTTCTCTCGAAAGTCCAAATGTAGTTTTCAACTCGTTGTTTACAAACCATCTAATTTGAAATAGCGTAACTATTCTTTGGTCAGTATTGAAAAAAGAAGCCAAAATGACCGAATACGTCTTTTTATCCCTTAATTGTAGTTTTGTTGAGCTAGTTTCTCCTTCTTGTTGTTGATTGGCGTAATTTCCAAGCACATACGTTTCTTCGGTACGATCGCCTTTTTTTTCTACGCCTGAGGATTGATTGTAAAAACGATCTTTTCTCAAAGGAACAAGCAATGTTAGTAGAGCATCAATTAAGGTGCTTTTTCCTGAAGCGTTTCCACCCGTCAAAAGCGAGTTGTTGCCTTGCGGATTTATTCGAATTACTTTTTTGTCGAAAGTACCCCAATTATAAATTTCCATATATTGCAGTCTAAAACCTGCTGTTTCTGAGCTCGTTGTAAATAAACTATACATATTCCTGCAATTTGTTCTTGAACTCTTGTAAATCGTTCAGAGTGATCTTTTCTTTGATAATTCGGTGGATTTGGTATCTTGTTTCGTTTTCCATCTTTTTCACCTCTTTCAAGAACCCTAATTTTTCTGCACTGTTTATATATCCATCCAAATCTTTAATAAACTTCACTTTATTGTATTTTTCAGGCAAAAACAATTCAACTTCTTCTTTAATTTCAGTATTCGTGATAAATTTCTCAAACGACTGTGTTTCGGTTGGATTGCTATCGAATTCTTCCAGAATCTGGCGCAAAACTACTAAAACAATAGAAGTTTCAAAACCAATTTGTCGCCTTGAAACCAAGTTTAGTGTTGATCCATCTTCTTGTTCGATTTGTTTTACAAAAGCAAAGCCTTCGTCTTTTTTAATAATTAACTCTAGTCCGACTACACTAATATAATCCTGTATTTCATCTTGATATGTAGTAAGGTCAGACCAAACAGAATTATTTCGTTCCACAGTTCCTTTCAATAAGCGAATAATAGCTTTAGAATAGGGTTTTATGTTGTTCTCACTCATTTTATCAATATTATTTCTGGAATTTGAATGTGTTTTTTATTTGTCTTATCAAACAAAATGTATTGCGTTTTATCGACATTTACGGTATGTTTAAATTCTTTCATCAAAGAAATATAGCCAAATAGCTCTGGAAGGCCCTTTGTTAAACCTCCATTTTCCTCAATAATATCCAAGACGGTTGCTTGTGATTTTTCATTCAACACTTCTTTGATACGCTTTCTCAAAAGTTTTTTATCCACAATATGTGGATTATATAATTTATTAAGCCCTTCAAAATCTGTAATATTCGTCTCCGCTAATTGTGGTTTATCTTTATAAGCGATTTCTTCCGATTGCTCGTAAGTCAGTTTTCGCTCGAAAGGCAGACTAATTTCTATTTCTTCAATATCAAGAGAAATATCAGGACTCTTCTTGATTTTTGTTTTACTTACTTCAAGTAATAATTTTTTAATTTCTTGAATGAGATTTTTAGTAACTTCTGTTTTAGTTATTTCTGTTTCACGGATAATTCGACTCAGTTTTTCAGCCATTTTGTCATTTGTTCTGTAAACTTTCTGTCCCGAATCGAATAAATGACGTTTCATATCTTTCAAAAACACGTCGCTAATTTCAATATTTTTTTCTTCAAGTATTTGATATAATGAATGAGTCAAGTTTTCCCACTCTTGTTGTAATTCAGCTGAAAGTAAAAACTCCCAAAAAGCATAAAAGCTCTTTCCTTGCGAACTTTCTTTCAATTGGTCTAATGCATCAAAAGTATATTGTAAAATTGAGCCTTTATTAAGAGATGTATCACTTTGCTTTTGATAAATTTCTTTAATAATCGTCTTAAAATTATCGTCAACTTCTTTGAAATCTGAAAGCAATTCTTTGGCTATTTTATTCAAATCTTTAAACCTTGGCACAATTTCATACTCTTCAAAAACCTTAACATCTTCGCCCATTTTAAGACGTTGAATTTGTTGTTCGATTTCTAATTTCTTGTCTTCAAGAAGTTGTAGGCGTTTTTCTTTGTCTTCATTCGTAAATTCGACCAATTCTTTGAGTTGATTAAAAAGAGTTTTAAATTTTGACTCTGCTCCAATATATTCTTCTTTTTTCAAATTAACTAACCAATCAATAGTTTTACTCGAATGAGAAGAAAGCTCATAAAAAACTTCTCCCGATTCATTTTGGTAATTTGTCAGGAAACCATTATTGGCCCATTGTTGAATATGCTTTTTTGCTTTATCTTCGTATGTGTCACTAAACTTGATTTCATTTTCTTCGTCAATTTCAATTCCATTTTCTTCCAAATAAGCTTCTAATTTGTAATGGATATTCTCAGACGAAATAGCAGTTTCTTTTGCAAAAGTATCTATAAGAAACAGAAGTATAAATTCTCTGTTTCTTGATTTTAACAGTTCTACGCTTGGTGAATTGTTCAATGTGTCTGACAGTTTTATTTTATCCATAAATTACTTTCAAAAACTATGTTCAGAAATATATTTTCGTTTACGTCTTAGGATTTCCATACAGAATTACAATGTCTTAATTCTGGTTTTCCCGATTGAACATTTGCATCGTCCATATGGCATACAACTTATGAATATACGCAGTTATTATTCAAAAGCAATGTGTCAAAGAACACTTTCCTAAGCATAACGACTCTTAATATTCGCAAAAATACCCATAAAAAAACACCTGACAAAATTGCTTGTCAAGTGTTTTTCAACAGGTTATCCAAAGTCGTTTTATTCATCGGCAATTTCTATACAATCTGCATATTTATTGACTGTTTGAACCGGAACGGCTGGGCAACGTAATAATAACAGCTGGTAACCCCGGCCGGTATTTCACTTCCTCGTCAGGCTGTAAATAAGTAGTTAGAAATTTCATACTGTTTCTTCTTTTAAAATGATTTCCAATAAGCAACAACACCATTTCACTGGGTTCAGAAATCGGTTTCCTTTCCTGATTTCATAATGCAGGTGATGGCCTGTCGTAAGCCCGCTGTTCCCCACACAGGCAATGTACTTACCCATTCGTACCGAATCTCCTGTATTTACCAGCGTTTTACTCAGATGTGCATAGAACGAGCGGAAGCCGCCTGCGTGTTGAATCTCAATAAAATGACCATATCCCGGGTTATAGCCTTTGCGGATGACAAGTCCGCTGCCTGTGGCATATACGGGAGTGCCTTTTGCTTTGGGTATATCGATTCCCGTATGGAACTTTCTCTCCTTATAGACAGGATGTCTGCGCATACCGAAACCGGACGAGATGACCGGGTTCCTGATGGGAGAAATGACCGGATAGCAGGATAATTCGGATACGGATAGTTGCATGGAATCCGCTATCCGTTGAAATTCTGTTGCCGAATATATATCTGCCATAAGTTTCCCGATTTCCGATTCCTTGTCGGGTTGTCCGCATACCGATACAGGCAAAGAAAGCAATGAAATGAATAGTAACAGGATGTATTTCATAACCAATGTTTTGTCAGTTAAGGCAAGCGTCCGAATTGCTCCGAACGCTTGCACACTTTGTTTCATTCTTCGCCGTCTTCCGTCTGCTCGTTCTGAAACGAGAAAGTCTTTTGAACAACCTGCCCGAATGAATCTTCCACGTACACGTCAATTACTTGTTGGTCTTTGCTTCGGGACGTATAGTAGAGCCGGAATGTTTCTTTTTCCAGTGGATACAGGTCGTTCGGCTTGAATACCGTTCCGTCATCCATGCGAAGCTCGCCCACTCCGTCCGGCTGGAACATCCTGATATAAAACTTCGTGTCCTGATAATCTCCTTCCTTTATTAATTGGCAACGGATTTCAGCCACCTCTCCCTGAACGATTTTTTTCTGAACTGGCATACAAACCAAATCAAATGCGTAAACCTTATTAATATCCATATCGTCGTTACAGGCTAAGGCCAGCAGCATCATCGCCACCAGCCACGCTGTTATCCCGAAAAAACTCTTTATTCTTTTCATTGCTTTTTATTTTTAATTGATGATAAATCTTAGTCCTACACCGAATTGTGTATGGAATTTTGATACATCCGAGCCGGACAGGAAACGTTCTCGCCCGGTCAGTAGCAGCACGATACGGTCGGAAAGGTACGTTTCCACCTCCAGCGTAACCGCCCCGCCGTATACAAAGCGGTCACGGCTTTGGAGAGTAGAACCATCGAACAGCAGTTTGTCGCTCCAATTAACCGTTTCATAACCCGCCAGGACCGAGCCACCCAACGAAAGAAAGAAAGTCTTTGACGGGTCGGAAAGGATATTCAGGTAATACCCGCCTTCAGCGGTAAACTGCGCCACCGGCAGACGGGTTTCTTTGTATGGATAATACCTGTTCAGAAACTCCGCTCCGAACACCCATTTATTACTGTGCTTGGCATAGGTTGCCATTGACAAACCAACGTAGTAGCCTGTTTCGTTTTTGTCGGATGACGAATAAATACCATCCACCATACCGCCCGTTACCTGTATACCCTGCATACCGGGTAAGCAGCGCTGGGCGTATGCTTGGTTTATAAAGAATAGGCACAGCATAAACATCAATAATATTGTCGAGCGTCTCATTTTATTTTACTTTTAGTTCGTTAATAACCTTTGCCCGAACCAAATCGGCATTGTCTACGGTAAAGCGTTGATGGCGTCCACCGTTCTGTTCGTTGAGTTCTATCACCAGCATCTTATCATCGGGAATAGTAAACTTCGGCAGAGCGAATACCATGCGTTCGGTACGCCTGCCCCCTATCAGCATCAGGTTGTTGTAGGCGCGCAGCGGCCAAACTACCTGTTCCTGAATCGCCGTGCGCTTGGCTACCTCTTTATCTGCGATTTTGAATGTGATAAAATCGACGTTGAACGGCACATTGGACGAGTTTTTCAGTTGCAGATGGAAATAGAGCAAGCCGTTATGTGTATAAATCCCTTTGAGCGTATGCTGGATACCGAAACGCTTGCTGCCGATATGCTTGATCTCGCGGTCGTTGTTCTTGTAGATGGACTGCATAATGAGCTTCACTAACAGCGGCGATTCTTTTCCGAGTTCCTCCATATAGACCTGCAGGGCGTTGTTCGGACGATTAACGGCTTCTCCGTCATGCAGGAAGTCCGTCATTTCCACACTCAACTTCACAGGCTCATCGGCGTACTTAACATTGAAGCTGTAATAAGCCCCGTCTTCGGTAATCACGGCAAGGTTGCTCTCACGCGAGAAATCCCGCAAGGCGGCTTTCACACGCAATACATTTTCCGTACCGTCCGCTTTGGCGGCCAGCAGATCGGAAGACCCCAGATCCACATACCTGATAGCAGAGGGGAATATCACATGGACGGTCTTGTTAAATGTAACCTCCAGCGCATACGGCGGAATCATCCGGTTGAACGTCAGCGGGCGCGTGTAGCCCTGATAATAGTCCCCGGTCGAAGGCTTGGTTTGCACGGCCGGAACCGTGTCATTGTTCTGCGCATTGGCAGCAAAAGTACTCACTACGAAAGCGAGCATGACAAATAATTGTTTCATTGCTAAATTCATTTTAATAGTTTGACTTAAATCTGATTTTTTTTAGTGGTGGTCACAGACCCGTTTGTTATTTTTCTTACTGCGTTTTCGGAAGCAAAAGCAGGCGGTAGTTGGCTTTGAGCGTTACTTTCACCACGCTCATTTTCTTACTCAGATACTGCGATGCACCCTGTATCAATCCCTTCCCCATGTCGGCGGCCAACTGCGACCCTGCGTTATCGGAAATCATGATACTTGTACCCGCCGAGTTCGCCAGCGTTGCGGCCACTTCTTTGGCGGCTTTTATTTCGTCCGAGCCGGGTACGGATATTCCCCGCTGTCCGTCGGTATCATAGACGGATATTTCCACGGGAATGATATTATCGGCATATTGAATGCTGTTTACCGTTACCTCCATCCGTTCGTCCCCGATCCTACACGTTCCGGTAACGACCGTGTTCGCCGGGATCAGGATATTTCCCGCCCGCATCGGCTCCAACAGGCGTATTTGCAACTCTTTTCCGGTTGTCAGTGTGACGGTCTGGTACACACAGGCACGGATGCTGTTTTTATCCTGAACACCCTCATTTCCCGTGGCGGTCAAAAAGCCCGTGTTACGCGGACGACTGTATTCAGAAATAAATTCATCATTCGACAGGGGTGCCGCCAGCAGCGATACGACATTTTGCCGTACCTGTTTGACCGGCCGGGCGGCCACTTTGTCTTTCGTTCCGGGAACCGCGGTATTTTCGGTTGTTTGTTCCGGCTGTGGGGGCATGTAGCGGGCTGCCATCGCGTAAGACTTTTCAAGTAAGGCCTCCTGTTCGTCTTCCATGCGTCGGACTTCACCGGCTTCCGCCATTTTGCGCTCCAGCTCTTGCATCCGCCCCTCCAATTCGGACTGCGCCTGTGCATCCGTTTTCGGGTCTTCGTAAAACTCGCCTATCTGTTTGTTGATATCCCGATAGGCTGCTGTCGAAGATTGGATGGGGGAAGTACCGGTTGTAATATGGCTATTGCTTCGGGACGGAGCTTCGTAATAGTCCGGAGACTTAGAGGCGTCTTCCTTGACCTGTTCCTGTGCATCTGCAAGCTGGACGGAAAAATCCTGTAATGAACGCATCCGCTCCTGTTGTTTTTGCTGCATGGCTTCCCGCTCGTAAGCATCCCGCTTGCCCGATACCAATGCCTCATCTTTGGGCATCGGCAGTTCCACGTTCAGTCCGGCTTGCTGCGCTGTTTTCTCCTTCTCCTTACCGGAAGGGGCGAAAATCAGCCACATCGCCGCGCCAAAAATCAGCACAAAGAGCGGCATGACGACCATTTTCCTGCGTTTCTGCATCTGCGCCGGGGTCAATTCCTTTTTGGGAGCCGCTTTTGGAGGCTCTTTCTTTGCATTCGTTTTTATCTCCGGCGTCGGTTGATGTACTTCGGGCGCTGCCGTTTCCGGCAGTGGCGTTCCCTTATTCAAATTCTCCTGTTCCATCGTAATGATTGTTTAAGTGGTTAATACTGTCCCTGCGGGCTTGCTCCTGCCGGAGCCGCAAGGCTTCGATACGTTCGATTTCCATCTGCACCCCGCTCTTTTTTCCGATGTTGTATATACTGCTTACGGTCATATAAACCGACAGTCCGCCAAATACAAAGAGCATGGTCAGTACCAGGATTATGCGGCGGTCGGGCGTCATACGTCCCAGCAGGCCGCGCAGGCCGTCTTCCAGCCATTCGTTGATTTTAGTAAAGACTTTCTTTATCATGGCACACCTACCTTTCCAATACCCGCAAATCGCGGTTTTCAATGATTTCAAACTTCTCCATCGTAAAACCCTGCGGATTGTTGTCCGAGCGCACCGAATTAATCAGGTTGCAGCGCGTGACAAGGCTGCGTTCGGTGATGTTCGACGCCCGGATAATCATCTGCCGGGAATAGGTTACAGCCGTGTACGGATACGTGTTAAGATCAAGCGCCACACTGTCCACCGAAATATTCTGGTTGATATTCCCGCTGATAAGCCTGTTGTAGTACCCTTTTTCGGCCATGTCCGAATAATACTTGTAGGCACTCTTATCCACCAGGAACAGCGCACGGTTGATATTGGATTCGATGGCGGCTTTGTCGGGACTCAGGGTAAAGAACAGTTCGTGAAAGCGGCGCACATGTTCGCGCGCTTCCACCGGGCGGTTCTGCGAAAGGTCTTGGGACAAGGCCAGCATAAGCGACTTGCCCCCGTCGAGCACGTAGATACGCTGGCGTTGCGCTTCGGCGAAGTTGTACGACGACCAGACCGAGTAACCGGTAATGGCGGTACAAACGATCAGGAAGACGATGCCGAATAAGCGTATCTGCTTAAAGCTCGTTTCGATGTTCTTTAAACTTTTAAACTCCATTTTTTCTATTGTTTTTTTAATGTGATTACTTCTTGCCGAGCAAGCGACCCGCTACGTTTCCGGCGGCTGACCCGGCAACACCGCCTGCTAAAGCGGCTCCCTTGGCGGCGGCTGTATTCACGTTGCGATTAAAACTGCCCCCGCCTCCGGCCTGTATGATCCAGCCCGCTACGGTCGGAATACTGAAATACCCGATGATCCCGATAATCAGATAAATAATATATACCCCATTACTGCCGTCCGGCACATAAAACGGGTCTTGTAGCAAGGCGATGTCGGTTTTCAGCATTAAGGCCTGAATCTTGGACAGTACGGCCGAAAACAGGTCGGCAACAGGCAGCCACAGGTAAACGCTTATGTACCGGGAAATCCAAGCGGTCAGCGTGGACTGGAAACCGTCATATATAGAGAGCGCAAAGGATAGCGGTCCCAATATGGAGAGTACCACCAGAAAGAAAGTGCGCAGAGTATCGACCGTCAGCGCGGCAGCGTTAAACAACAGTTCGAAGAAATCCCGTATCAATTGGCGGAACCACATCTTTATGTCGTAAAATCCGCGTTCCATCCACATGCCGAGCTTCTCGGTGGCATCCAATATTCCCAGTTCTTCCATTCTCTTGTCGTATTCTTCATTATCGACCAGCCACGCTTTTCCCTCCCGTAACCGCGCATCGTATTCCAACTGCTCTTTTTGTTTTTGCAGGTCGTGTACGTCCGTTATCTGCGATTCCAGTATGGTATGCGCCCCCTTTACTACGGGCGACATAACGGCGTTGATCGTACCCAGTACAATGGTAGGAAAGAACATAATACACAAGCCGATGGCGAAAGGCCGCAGCAAGGGGAACACGTCGATAGGCTCCGCCCGCCCCAATGCCTGCCACACACGGTAAGCCACATAGAACAGTGCACCCAATCCTGCCACCGCTTTGGCGACACCGATCATGTCGCCGCAAAGCGGAAGCATCTCCTGATACAGATTGCGTAGAATCTGATGCAGGTTTTCGAAATCTACTGCAAGCAACATCATGACCTACCAATATCTTTCGGACGGATCTCCGTACAATGAACGTACCCTTTCCAGATCGCCTTTTTCCTGACTCCGTATGTACGATATGGACATACTCCTTTGGGAATAATACTTGGTCAGATTGCGGTATTCAGTCATTTTTGCATGGATTTTGTCAATAATGTCCATCCGTTCGGAATCACTCAGGGAAAGCCCGTTGGAGGGCGAAACAATCTGTTTTATATCCGAAAGTAGGTTGCCGCTTTCCTTCAACAGTTTGGTGTAACCGTCGCCGATGGCTTCCAGTTCCGCCACCGAAAAATTCTTGTCCGTGAGTATCTTGTTATAGCTGGTAGCGTATATCTTCGATATTTCGCTGACAATTTCTATGGTTTCCTTGACTTTGCGTGCATCCTTAATCAGGTTATGCACCGATTTGAGCGCATCGTAATATTCCTTGCCCTGGCTGTAAATCTTCTGCATTTCCTTGAAGGAGTTGATTACATTACTTGCCGTGGTGGCGGTTTTGGAAACCGTCAGGATATTTTGCGCGAGGTTGGACGGGTCGATGACCGCCCACTGCGCCCGTAGCTGAAAAGTGCAGCAGAGCGCCATTGCTATAAGGCATAAAAACATCTTTTTCATCTTTGATTTTTTTAATTATTATTACTGATTTTCTGTTATCCGTGACGGGAACAGCCCCAAAGGGCTATTCCTCCCGGATGTATTCGCCGTAGTCAGAGAGCAGGAGGATTTCCCGCTCCCCGTCGTATGCTATTCCCACACGTCCGTACAGGTCGAAGTAGCGGACACCGAACACTTCCTTCACCGGACGCGAATAGACTGCCTGCGGGTTGTTGTAAGTAAGCTCCAGCCAAAGGCCGCCGTTTTTGCGGGCATCGTTGCGGAATATCCGCACGCCCGGCGCACCTTCCCGGCTTACCCAACGCCCCGTGATATTCCGCAGGGAGAAATCCAGCCACGACACGATTTTGGGGTCGGTTCCGTTACCTGTCCTGAACATGGCGACCTCCTTACCTTTTTTCGCCTTTCGGTACGCGGGTATAATCCACGCCCGGCGAAATCATCAATGTATCATCTTCTGTGTTGAGTGCCAGCATTGTAATCCGGTCTTGCAGTCCATAGTAGAGGATATCCCCATCCAGCCACATCAGGACATATCGCTCATCCGAGGGGCAGCCGTTACGCTTGAGGTAAGTCAGGATAAAGTGTTCCCCCCGGCGGGAAATCTCGACACCGCACCGGTTGTTACCCGGTATCCATCGACCACACAGGCGGCTTAAAGCCTGTTCCTTTTGAAGGCGTTCTGTTATGTCGTACTCTTTTGTTGCCACCTGACGCGATAATTCTTCAAAGGAGATACCCGTTTCAAGGGACTGGACAACAAAGAGATCCAAACCCTCATCCAGAACCGGGTCGAACGCTTTTGCCTTTTGATCTTCCGGGGCGAATAACTCCATCAGGATGTCTGTAATCCCGGAGAGATGAAGGGCTATCTGACCTAATTTTTCATTACTTATACTTTTACTTGACATGATTTTTTTAGTGGTTATGAGACTTTCGTCCCGGTGAATACTTACTGTTTTTGCCGTTTGCTTTGGGCAAGCTGTTTAATCGCCAGTTCATAGTTGCCGCCGAGTTCTTCCGTCTTTTGGAACACTTCGAGCTTCTCCGATTCTTCCGTCGTATAGGCCAGATACTCTTCGCCGCTCACTTCGGTGGCATACACCGCCGACTGCACGCCGCCCAGCCCGAACCACACTTCCTTATATTTGCGGCCGGGATGATTCGCCATATTGATAGACAGAATCTGGCCCTTCTCTTTTTCGGTCAGCCCGAGAAGCGACTGGATCACATCAAAGCGGTTCATGAATTTTCGCTGGTCTAACAGAATTTTGCAGTCGGAATTATTGATGATAGCTTCCTTGACGATGGGCGAGGAAATAATATCATCCACCTCCTGGGTTACGACAATCGCCTCCCCGAAGTATTTCCGGACGGTTTTATACATATATTGCATATAGGCCGCCATGTTTGCAGAGGACAGTGCTTTCCAGGCTTCTTCCACGATCAGTTGTTTTCGGACACCCTTTAACCGCCTGAGCTTGTTGATGAAAGCCTCCATAATGATGATCGTTACCACCGGGAAAAGTTCGCGGTTCTCCTTTATCGCGTCGATCTCGAATACGATAAAACTTTTCGTAAGCAGATCGATATTCTCCGCCGAGTTCAAAAGGAAGTCGAAACGCCCGCCCCGATAGTACTGGCGAAGGGTGGTCAGCATGTTGTCGATATTGAAATCTTCCCGGCTGACCTTGATCTCCCTTGCATCCAGTTCCCTCCGGTAATCGTCCCGCATATACTCGTAGAAAGTATTGAAACACGGCGTGATTGTCCGGTCGTTCTGTATCTTCTGGATATAGGACGCTACCGCGCTGCCGAGTTCTCCGGATTCGGTCTTCGTAATCCTGTCCTCTTCGGACTTCCACAGGGTCAGCAGCAAGGTTTTGAGGCTGTCCTTCTTTTCCACGTCGAACACGTAATCTTCGGTAAAAAAAGGATTGAAGGAAATCGGATTTTCTTCCGTGTATGTAAAGTAAATCCCGTCCTGCCCCCTGGTTTTACGGCGGATCATTTCACAGAGCCCCTGATAGGAATTTCCCGTATCGACAAGGACGACGTGTGTGCCCTGCTCCCAGTACTGCCTTACGAGGTGGTTCATAAAAAAGGACTTTCCACTGCCGGAAGGCCCCAGCACGAATTTATTCCGGTTCGTTGTGATCCCTTTTTTCATCGGGAGATCGGATATATCGACGTGCAGGGGCTTCCCGCTTACACGGTCGCACATCTTGATTCCGAATGGGGAAGGCGAAGATTTATAATTCGTTTCCTGGGTAAAGAAGCACAGGGCAGGTTCTATAAAGGTGTAAAACGATTCTTCACTCGGAAAATCCCCCGCATTGCCCGGCATGGCCGCCCACCAGAGCGTTGCCGCATCCACCGTGTTGTGGCGGGGCTTGCACTCCATAAGCGCCAACTGGCTGCCCACGTCGTTACGGATATGTTTGAGTTCTTCCGCATCGTCGCTCCATACCATCACGTTGAAGTGAGCCCGTACCGAAGTCAACCCAAACGAGTGAGCCTCATTCAGGTATTTATCGATCCACTCCTTATTAATTTGGTTCCCACGTGAATAGCGCGACAACGACTGCATATTCCTTGCGGATTTTTCAAATTTCCGAAGGTTCTCGGCGCTGTCGTCGAGGAAAATGTACTGATTATATACATGGTCACAGGATAACAGCAACCCGATGGGTGCGGCGAAACTCAACCGGCAGTCGCTTCTATCGGTAGAAAGCCGTTCGTAACGCATATCCGTCCCGACTGTTCCGGGCAAGTCTTCCACGTCCGATACCGTGTGCAGGCAAATATGCTTATCACCCACTCGCAGGCCGTCGGCTCCGAGTTCCATATCTTCCAGGCAGGTCGTGTCGTCCAGCGACAGGGCAAAATACTTTTCGATAAGCCCCGCACTCTCCCGCGTTCCTGTGATCTCGTCCGAGGTAAGGCGCGTGAGGCGGACAAATCCGCTGTCGTTTACGATGCGCTCGAATTGCCCGACCGATTCCAGAAACTTTACCGCCGTGTCCTTATTCACTTCCTTCGGGATGATATTCCCCCGGCAAAGGCTGGAAAAGTTGCTTTGCATACGCATCCGCTCCTTTGTCGTCTTGGTCAGGTAGAGGAAACAGGTATGGTTCAGGTAAGGGCGTTCGTTAAAATGCCTTTCAAATGACCGGGAAAGGAAGCTCATATCTTCCTTGTCCGTTTCCGGCTTGTAATTCTCTTTTGTAAACCAGTCCTGTTTTTGGATCACCGCGTAATCGGGCAGCACCTTGATAGCCTTACTCCATGCGGAGTGTATCGCTTCATATTCCGGTGATGTTACCGTAAAGAGTTCCGGCAAGTCCACCCGGAAAGCCACCGTAATATCCGCATCCTTGCTGATGATGCAGCCGTGTTCGACCGAAAGCAACGGAAACTTGCTTTCAATTGTAGCCGCTTTTAACGTATTACGCATATACGGCCTCCTTTCTCTTTTGGCGGCGGAAGAAGCGGCGGGAGTTTTTACGGTTGATCAGATAGCGTGGGTGTTGGCGTTTGGCCAGCAACTTCATTAAACCGTGTTCCCCATACTTCGCATTGAGGTTGAAAGTGAGCCATACCAGACAAGAAGCGGCAATAACGCCGAAACCGATGCAGAACCACTGGTCAACGCCCGCCATGTAGAGGATGACGAAGACGATGAACACGGCCAGCAGGCCACCCGCGAAGATGAACAGGTATTGACTTTTCAGCCCCTTGAACTCGGCACTTTTCCCAATGCCTTTATTGATGTTATATTCCATTTCCTTATTAATTATTTGTGGATAATAAAGGGGTCTGTGACCCTTAAAGGAAAAAGGAGCGTAGGATCGTAGCAGCTACAATCAGGAAGATACACGCACCGAACCAGCTTGCAGCGGTTTTTGACGTGTCGGGGTCGCCCGAAGAGAATTTGTTATAGACTTTGATACCGCCGATTAACCCGACGACTGCGCCGATGGCGTATATCAATTTGGTTCCGGGATCGAAATACGACGTTACCATGTTGGTAGCTTCGGTGATACCCCCGATACCGTTACCTTGCGCGAAGGCGCTTGTGGCAGCCACGATGAAGGCCGCCGACAGAAGAATCTTTTTCTTTGTCATTGCTGATTTGTTTAGATGGCGGAGCGGGGGTGGGATTAGTCCCCCGCATACCGCCGGAAATGAATAATTGCTTTTTTCTCTGATTTTTTTAGTGATGGTAGGCGCATAGCTAACCGTAATCTCGCTCTTTCATACCTCTTTTTAATTGTTATTTACTTCAGGCAAATGCCCGTGGGTCAAAATCTTTGGGCGCTTTCACGCCTGGTTCTTCTATCATTTTCCCGGCTTCCCGCTTACGGCGGTAGAAATCGGAGAAGTAATGATCCATCAGTTTGCCTGCGGTGACTTTCTTTTTCGCTTCGCCTGACACGACCTGCTCAAACATATCGGTCTGACGGACTTCTACAAGCACCCGCCCGGCATCCTCTCTTTCCTGTTCCGTAGCAGCTTCGGGCTTATCTACCGTTTTGATCATACCCGATAAATCATCGAAGTATAACCCGCTCGCCACATTTACCCCGGACAATCCCCCCGCTTCCCCACTTTCTTCGGTATCTACATACTCCTCGTCGTCATCGGATTCTTCCCCCTGTGGCTCGTCATTGATGATTAAATCAATCTCACCGGAATCATCCGTTTGTTGGCCGGAGGAAAAGACCTTATCCAGCTCGGAGGGAGGGATTACTGCCGGAGTGTTTTGGGATTCCCCACCTGCATTTTCTTCGGCAAATGTAGGGGTATTTTCCTCACGTTTTTCGCTTTTAATCAGCATGGTAGCTTGTGGCAGCGAGTGGCGTAGATCGAAGCCGCTTTTTCCGACAATATCCTCTTTCGGGGGAGATTTGAACGGGTTGAAGGCAGATTTTTTGGCCGCATTCTGGCGGCGCTTTACCGACTGCTCCCATACGAGGTAGCAGACGATGAAAAGCAGGTACAGCACGATGGCTATAATAAATATCCGTATCATGGCCTAAAAAATATCTGCCTTATACCTTTCTTTGTATAAGGTGCTAATTTCGTCTTTATGGGTGGCGAAATGATCCGCCAGTACGTTGTCGAGGTATTCAAACAGGGTTGCATCTTCGCCGCCGATCACATGAACAATCTGCATGATGCGTTCATGAAATTCTTTGCGGATATACACACCTTTTCCGCTACGGGTGGAAATTCCTGCCTTTTTGAAAAATACGTTTTCGTATTTTGTTTTTACTGCCGGGGCAACTTGTGGGGTTGGTACCTCTTGTGGAGCTTTACTGCGTCCGAATAGGATTATCTTTTTCATCTTCTTTGTTTTATTGGTTGATTAGAAACTTTTGTCAATGCTATTCTCATACAATTCATTCAATTCACCCTGATAGGTTGCAAAATGGTGTTCCAGCACATTATCGAGGAAACTGAACAGGGAAACCTCGTTTTTGCCTATTATTTGCACGACTTTCAGTATGCGGTCATGGTGTTCCTTCCGGATATATACCACTTTGTTCACGCGGGACTTGCTGCCGATAACCTCCCTGATGAAAAGTGATTTATAGTCCTGCGCTTTGCCCCGTTTCCGCCTGGGCTCCTCGCGGGGTGCTTCCTTTACCGGTTCCTCCGGCATAGGAATATTTGTCGTTTCCGGCTGTTCTTCCTGCGGTATGGAGGCTTTCAGCGGCCTTTCCCGGTTATTTATTTGCTCGACGAAAGATGTTTCGTCCGCGTCAATCTTTTCCCTTGCCATAACCTGTTATTTTAATATTCCCAACAGTTCATCGACAAGTGTGTCTATATTGCTGCCTTTTACCAGCGACTTATCTGCCGGGAACAACGTAGAGCGGAACAGGGCTTTGTGCCCGATGTTCTGTTCTTTACGGAAACGCTTGCTGTCCGGGACAAAGGTTTGAAGGATAACAAATTCCAATTCCCTGATGACTGCCTCATAAACATCGTACAACTCTGATTTTTCGCGGCCGTCAACCATATTCCACAGCAGGTAAGTCCCCTTGATGTGGGTTTTACCCACAGCTTTCACCTGGTCACGCAAGGCGATAAGGTAGTCCAGCGTACTTTCCATGACTACCCGATCGGCAGCAATGGGGGCGATGATGTAGTCCATGTTCAACAGGGTACTTAGTACACCTTTGTTATTGACCGTGCCGGGTAGGTCGAAGAAGATAAAATCATAGTTGCCCTGCGGGACAAGGTGGTCGGCATCGGCAAGTGCTTCCTCAGGACTGCTGCCGATAATGGGATAGGCTTTTTTGCCCAATCTCGTAAATTGTTCATAGGCCATGCCTTTGTAGTGTTCATCTTCCGTAGCCAAACCCAGGTCGCGTTCCCGCATCCCGGCAATAGAGTGCTGCGGAAAATCGCAGTCGATTACAGCTACGTTGTAGCCTTTTACATAGTGCAGGTAGCTTGCGACCAATACGGTCAGGGTGGTTTTGCCTGCTCCCCCTTTCTGTGTGGCAAAGGCCACATAAACAGGATTTTCTTTCATTTGAACATTGTTTTAATTATACAATCGGGTATTTAATTATTTATTTGTTTATTTGTCTATCCGCCTGTTTACTTTTTTACTTTTGCGGATTTCTAAAATGTTACTTATTGATATACAGCGTTGTTTGAATAAAAATTTAAAAGGATAAATATTTAAATATCTTTTTATTGCTATTTTAATTTTTCATTGCGTTACCGTATTATCGCTATAACCGGATAATCCCATATTCCCATATCCTTTTATCTTGTTGTTCATCTGTCCATCTTTTTATTCTTTTTATTCTTTTGATTTTTGGAATAAGTACCTTCTTAAATCTTCGTTTATTTATCTATTCAAAATTGTTTTCAGCAGCAAAGAAAAATCTTCTTTTTGAGTTAATCATCCTATTTTCGGGAGGTGGCAGCTTGTGGCATCGAGTGGCGTTGACAGATGACATACAGCGAGTTATATATACCCGTAACTTTGCATCCGATAACGTTACGGTCGGGTTCGGGGTCGCTTTTTAGATGATGGCAACACCCCGGAAGATGCCCTTTCAAGTGCAAACTTTTACCCTTCTATACTGGGGTAAACTTTGCCCGTTGAGGGCAAAAAACATTTGCATCCGGGCAAATAGCAAGGTATGTTTCCCGTAACGGGAAACGTTTTCCGTAACCGGAAAACCCTTGCTCTTCCAGAGGGGAAACTACCTCCGAAGTCGGTAGTTTTGGGCGAGGCTGCACCCGCCGTGACGGATTTATGAACCATTTAAAAATCCGTGTTATGAATGAGAGTAAAGAAACCCGTAAACGGGGAAAAGGCGGAAGGCCGCCCAAGAGCGACCCGGCAGGAAACTGCGTAATGGTACGTTTTTCCGATGCGCAGTTCGCCGAGTTCCTTTCCATGTACGAGCAATCTGGCATTCGCTCGAAAGCCCGTTTTATCCTAGCCCGTGTTTTCGGAGAGGCATTGCATGTGATAAAAACCGACAGTTCGGCACTTGATTTTGTGATGAAGATATCTGCTTTGTATGGGCAAATCCGTTCCGTCGGTGTGAATTACAACCAGGCGGTAAAGCAACTTCACAGCACTTTCGGCGAGAAAAAAGCATTGGCAATGCTTTATAAACTGGAACAGGAAACGATTGAATTGTCGAAAATCGGGCGCGAAGTGTTGCAGTTGTGCGAGCAGTTTAAACAGGAATGTTTGTCTGAATAATCCTCAAAAAGATGGTTGCGGATATACATATCGGGAATAATCTGTATGGCGCGTTAGCCTACAATCAGGAGAAAATAGATGCCGGATTGGGAAAGATTTTAGAAACAAACCGCATCTTTGTTCCTGCCGACGGGCAATTTTCTGTTGGGGATTGCATGCGCGATTTTGAACGCGCCATGCCCGGGCAGGTAACAACCACACGCGGAATTATTCATATTTCCCTCAATCCGCACCCGGAAGATAAAATAACAGACGACCAGTTGGCCGACATCGGGCGGGAGTATATCGAACGTCTCGGTTTCGGTGGTCAGCCTTACATGATTTTTAAACATGAGGACATCGACCGCCAGCATTTACACATTGTTTCTACCCGTGTCCGCAGTGATGGCACGTTAATCAGCGACAAGAATAATTACGAGAAAAGCAAAAAGATTACCGACGATCTTGAAAAGAAATATGGGTTGCACCCGAAAGACAAGAAACAGGGAGAGACGTGGCAACTTTCTCCGGTGGATGCTTCGCGCAGCGACCTGAAAAAACAAGTCGCCAACGCTATCAAGCCTTTGACGACTATGTATAAATTTCAATCGCTTGGTGAGTTCCGGGCACTGCTTTCCTTATATAACATAGGGGTTGAGAAAATCGAAGGGGATAATCAGGGACACAAATACACAGGATTAGTGTATTCGGCGTTGGACGCCGGAGGCAACCGTGTCGGCAAGCCGCTTAAATCTTCACTGTTCGGAAAATCTTATGGTGTTGAAGCATTGGAACAGTCGATGAAAAAATCCGGTGAGGAAATCAAAGCAGGAGGACAGGTTGCAAAGACAAAAGCACTCGTTTCGCCATCCCTAAACGGCTCCCATACAGGCAGCGAGTTCCGGGCAGACTTGCAGAAGAAGGGTGTCGACTTGGTTTTGCGCTATGGTAACGGGAGACATCTGTTCGGGATAACGTTTATCGACCACAACAACCGTACCGTGCTGAATGGCTCTGCGTTGGGCAAGGAGTTTTCTGCTAATGCACTCAGTATACGGTTCGCAGATTTTTCGACGGGAGAAAATCAGCAGGAGGATATAAAATCTGTTCCGTCAACACTTGTGAGAGAGGCATTGCGTCCATCCGTACAGCATGAACCGGAGAACAAACAACCAGCTATCGCCAAAGGCCACACAGGGGATGATTCACCCATCGGCAGTTTGCTTTCTGTGTTGACGCCGGAGTCGGATCAGTACGATAATGAGCAGCAACTACCTAAAAAGCGGAAGAAGAAAAAGCGGAGGTATGGGAGGCAGATGTAAATTTGCTATAGAGAAGTAGTAAGATAAAATAAATCTTATATATTATCGTACATGTATTTATAGCTTACTAAATGCGGAGTAGGCAATAATCCATCTGGTTTATATGTTGGGTGAATTCCTCTACCTACTTCTGAAATTAGGTGTATATTTTTCCTTGCTCGCGAAGCTAATACATACAATAGCTTTCTTGAATTCTCATAGCCATTAGGGTCATTGAAATGTGGCACATAATCATCTAATAAAGCAAATCCAATCATGGTATCGTATTCTTCCCCTTTAACGCCATGAATGGTAGACACTGTTATTCCATCACGCTGTTTAAAGACCTTTCTAAAGTTTTCAATATCTCCGATATATGGACTTCCTTCTTTTTCAAGTCTCTCTATTCTACTTTTGGAACTATCAAAAAAAGAATTATAATGCTCATTTAATGTTGGATATATACATCTATCTATCGCTAAATTATTACATACTTGAAGAAAGAAAGATTCCAAGTATTTCAACCCATTTTTTTCATTCACGATGATAGAATTACATAGTTTTAGAAATATTTTAGCCGTAACTCCTGATAGATTTACTCCGGCGATCTCTAATTCATTCAATACTTCTCTACTCCACCGTAGTCGTCTTACATATAAAAAAGGAGATGGTTCTGTTAAGACGATTCTGGATAGTTTAAACCAGAAATTGTCAATATCTCTTGAAAATGGAGCCATGCCAGGCCCATCAAAACTATAGTCGGGTAGTTTTATCATCAAGTTGCGTGTTATACTTGCAAGATGAACCCATTGAGGGGCAACAATGCAAATTTCATTAGGAGATATTCCTTTATCAACAATATTATATTGTAGAAGTCTAACAATTTCATCAATTAGATTAGTTCTATGGATATTATGATTAAAGGTTATTATACTTTGATAATCTTTACTGCAACCCGATGGAACAATCGTATTTGAATATGTTTTATAAAAATCAAAATAATCAATGATTTTATTTGAAGAGCGATAGTTTTCGGTTAACTCCATCTCTGTTAATTCAAATCCAATCAACGTCTCTAATTCCTTTTTTTCCATCGGATACCCTCCCAGCGAATCGTAAATTGATTGATTAGGGTCACCTACTATCAAAATCTTAGATACTCCATTGTTTGCATGTAAAATTTTTGAAATTATATGATATTGTATTTCTTTTGTATCCTGATACTCATCTATTAATATATAAGGGAACAGTTTGCAAAGGATGGAAGAAATAATGGGCTTTTTCTCTAATAAGTTATAGGAATAAAAGAGTATTTGCTCAAAGTCAATTTGATTATTTGCTTTTAAAATTTCAAAATACTGGCTAATTATCTTTTTTAAATACGGTTGTTTTGCTGTGTCTAAACAAGTTAAATAAAACTTATCTGTTTTTGCTAAGATACCACAATCCCAGTGTGTAATTTTTTGCTTACTATATGGTTTACATAATTCAGTCAACATAACTTCTGATTCATGTGAATTGATAACCCTAAAGCCGTTTTTTAACTCATCTGAATAAAGGTGGTATGGCCTTAAAATCCATTCTAAACAAAAAGAGTGAATTGTCCCAATCCAAAGTTGACTGGTGTCAACTCCCAACAAGTCTACTCTTTCTTTTATTTCATCTGCTGCATTGTTTGTATAGGTTATCGCTATAATATATTCTTTCTTTGAGTTGAGTTTACTTAATTCATACGCAATTTTATAGGTTAAAGTCCTGGTTTTTCCACTACCCGGACAAGCAATCAATAAAACACTTTTCTCTTCCTTGATGGCATTCTCCTGTGCAGAATTTAATGTATCTTTTTCCCAAACAAACATTATTTGAAATAATCTAAAAAAGTTAGTACTTGGTCGTCGTCAATTACTTTTGCAATTTCAAGAATAATATCCTCTGTGGAGGATTTATTATATCTGTATTCTTTTAAAAGAGGATAACAGTCTGCAAAATTTATACTTTTGTCATCTTCTTGAATTTTATTTAATCTATATTCAGTAATATCCGCAATCAAGTCATTGGAATATGATTCTTTGGCAAAGATAACTGCATCAAGAATATACTTAGGAACAATAGTCTTATAACTAATATGCTCTCCGAGCATAATGGCAAACCAACCTTTTCCTTCCTGTGTAGCCATTGTCAATGCTCGTTTCCCATATTTTGAAACATCATCAGATTCTAAGTCGGATTTTGCTCTTTCTTTAGTAGATTTATCGGTATATATTTTATCTATAATCTGGACAACTTCCCAATCATTTCCATCTTTTACAAAATCGACTTCAAATGTATAATCTGCATAGAAAACTTTCAACCAATCATTACCTTTTGCAAACTCATCAAGCCTATCTTTTCTTTCTATTCCTTTGATTTTAGAGTTTTCTACTTTGGTTTTGTACTTTTTCACTCTATCATTATCGGTTGTAAGAATTGCTGTATCACAAATCGCATCATCCAAATCTGTAAGAATACTGCATTTCCGTCTAATTCTATTATTGTGAAATAATTGAGCAACATTCTCAAATCCAGTGCTTCTTATATTTATTAAACTAATTCCAAGTTCATCAAGACAAACCCCGAGTACTCTTTTTATCATCATTGGAACAAGAATTTCTTCCGCATCACCTTCTACAAGTATCACGCCTTTTGCAAAAAGCAAATTAGTCCTTACTGCATCTAAATAGCGTTGGATTTCGTTGATGCTTTCTGGTTCAAGTCCAGTCGCAGGCTGGTAAACTTCTGCTAAATTTTGTTTTTTTGTTAAAATATTAATTTTCTCAACATTACTAACCTCTGAAATTTGTGTAGAATGTGTTGAATAAATTATTTGAGTATCGCCATAATCCAATTTATCAAATAATGTTTTTTGAATATGGTTATGAATATGAGCTTCCGGTTCCTCAATAATTAAGAAATTAGCAAATGTATCCTTTGATTTTCTATACTTAAATTCTAAAAGTTTTAGGGTTAAAAATATTAAGTTTGCACCGCCTAAACTTAATTCATGAATCCCTCCTTCATATGTTTCATCGGGCTCCCCAATGTATAATTTCAATGATTGTAAAAGTTTATCTGCCTCATCAGGGACACTTGATTTTATAGAAAGAGAAGATGGTGAATATGTTTGTCCGACAGCATCCTGAATTGTTGATTTGATATCCTCTCTAATGTTCTGCACATCGTCTAATGTCTCTATTTTTTCATTTAAACTTTTTACTAAATCACTTATAGGCTGATAATCCTCCTCTTTTATTTCACCACTTTTATTTTTTAAAAGGTTTAATAATGGATTAGTTCTGTTATTATGAAAATCGCTTACAACATCTCTTAAAGCCTGAATAAAAGTGAAAGAAATTTCATTAGATACAGATAGTTGATGCGGGATTTTTATTCCGAATTTTGAAGAATCAATTGTTGAAGGAAATTTTACATTTTCAAAATCGCCAACTAACTCTTTATAAACAGCGGGATTGTTAAAGTCAGCAGTACTTTTACCCGTGAAAAAGGTTTCGTAATTATCTTTGATAGTCAGCGAGCTCAATATGGCATCTAAGCCTACTTTGTCTCCCTCTTCCAATTCCGACAATTTTTGTCTAACGTCAGCTTTAGGTCTAAAAAATAAATTATAAGAAGCTTTTTTTACATAGTCTTTTTCTGCAATACCGGCTCCATGTATGAATAATGATTGAATAGCTTCTTCATTATTAATTTCATCAAATTCAATACTAATAATTATCCAATGCCCTTTCCATGATTCCTTCCCTAAACATCGGTTAAAGTCTACATCTGATAATTTATACGCATATTGCAATGAGGCGTCTTCCAACAAAAGACGGATAGCTCTAAACACATTCGTCTTACCTGACCCATTTTCACCAATAATAGTATTGATCCCCTTATTAAAAAGGAATTTGGCATTTTTAAAATTTCTATAATTAACAAGACTTACTTTAGATATATACATGTAATATTTACGTTTTACAATCTGATTAATAACTTAAAGCTATTTTGATGTGCAAAGATAAAGTTTTACAGTATTTCCACCTAATTTTCACACAGATAACCGCCACAAGCTGCCAAATCGACGCCACAAGCTGCCACGCCACGAAAACACACCTTCGAGGCGTCTTTGTCTTCTTACTTTCGCATATTCAATCCATTAAAAACAAATTGGTTATGCAACAAGAAGATGATTTGAGAGGCTTGGCAAAAGTCATGGACTTTATGCGGGCGTTAAGTATCCTGTTTGTCGTAATAAACATCTATTGGTTCTGTTACGGCGCAATCAAAGAGTGGGGCATCCATATCGGTGTGGTCGATAAAATCCTGCTCAATTTCAACCGCACCGCAGGATTGTTCACCTCCATCCTGTGGACAAAAATATTTGCAGTAGTATTCCTTGCCCTGTCCTGCTTAGGGACTAAAGGCGTAAAAGACGAGAAAATAACCTGGAATAAAATCTATGTATTCCTGATTTTAGGATTCGTTTTCTTCTTCCTGAATTGGTGGCTTTTGATTCTGCCTTTTCCATTAGTCGCCAATGCAGGCTTCTACATTTTCACGATGACCGTCGGTTATATCCTGCTACTTATGGCGGGTACATGGATGTCGCGCCTACTGAAAAGTAATCTTATGGACGACGTGTTTAATACTGAGAACGAAAGTTTTATGCAGGAAACAAAGCTGATGGTAAACGATTATTCGGTAAACCTGCCTACCCGTTTTTGGTTTAAGAAAAAGATGTGGAAGGGCTGGATTAATATTGTTAATCCGTTCCGTGCGGCTATCGTCTTGGGTACTCCCGGTTCCGGTAAGTCCTACGCCGTGGTAAACCAATTTATAAAACAGCAGGTAGAGAAGGGCTTTTCGATGTACGTGTACGACTTCAAATTTCCCGACCTTTCTACCATTGCCTACAATCATTTGCTGAACAATCGCGAAGGTTACGCCAAAGTGCCTACGTTTTATGTCATAAACTTTGATGACCCATCGCGTTCCCACCGTTGCAATCCGATTAACCCCTCGTTTATGAACGATATATCGGACGCATATGAATCAGCCTATACGATAATGCTCAACCTCAATAAAACGTGGGTACAGAAGCAGGGCGATTTCTTTGTGGAATCTCCGATTATCCTGTTTGCTTCGATAATCTGGTATTTGCGTATTTACGAGAATGGCAAATACTGCACGTTTCCTCATGCCATAGAGTTTTTGAATAAACGCTACGAAGATATTTTCCCGATTCTGACCTCTTACCCTGACTTGGAGAACTACCTTAGCCCCTTTATGGATGCGTGGCTTGGAGGTGCTGCCGACCAATTGATGGGGCAGATCGCATCGGCGAAAATTCCACTCTCCCGTATGATAAGTCCGCAACTTTATTGGGTAATGTCGGGCGATGAGTTTACATTGGATATAAACAATCCCGATGACCCGAAAATATTGGTTGTCGGCAACAATCCGGACAGGCAGAATATTTACGGCACGGCTTTGGGCTTATATAATTCGCGTATCGTGAAACTCATAAACAAGAAAGGCCAGCTTAAAAGTTCGGTTGTGATTGATGAGTTGCCAACCATCTACTTCAAAGGATTGGATAACCTGATTGCTACTGCACGTTCCAATAAAGTAGCCGTATTGTTAGGATTTCAGGACTTTTCGCAGCTAAAGCGCGACTATGGCGATAAAGAGGCTGCCGTAGTAATGAATACCGTCGGCAATATCTTCTCCGGTCAGGTGGTCGGCGATACGGCAAAAACACTTTCCGACCGTTTCGGTAAAGTGCTGCAAAAACGCCAATCCATGACCATTAACCGCAACGATAAATCAACTTCCATTTCTACCCAAATGGACAGCCTGATTCCTCCCAGCAAGATTTCCAACCTGACACAGGGAATGTTTGTGGGAGCGGTAGCGGACAATTTCGATGAGCGTATCGAGCAGAAAATTTTCCATTGTGAAATCGTAGTGGATAACGAGCGGGTAGCCACTGAAACCAAAGCGTACAAAAAAATTCCCGTTATCACCAACTTTGTAGATGAGAATGGCGTTGACCACATGAAAGAAATGATACAGGAGAACTACAACCGTATCAAAGCCGAAGCCAAACAAATCGTTGCCGATGAATTACAACGCATTAAGGACGATCCCGACCTGCGGCACTTGTTGCCTAACCAGGAATAGCTTAATTAAAGTGAAAGGAGATAGAGAGGGTGGCCCGTTTTACCGACTATCCTCTGCTTTTTTCTGTAATTTGTTAAGAGTGCTTGTTACATTGTCCTGAAAAAATTGCCTGAGAGTAGCATCGTTTTTCAATAAGATATGTTGTTCTTCTTCAAGATAGACGATCATTCGTTTCCTTATTTCTATCAATTCGGTTTCACCCAACACTTTATCAGAATACGCCAAATATTCGGAAATTTCCGAATAAATATAGTCCCTTAGCAACATCTTCTCGTATTTGTCGAGTCCGGAAAATTTCTTTTTCTCAGAAAACACAGGAAGACTGTCTATATCTGCATTGTCAAAAATAACATCATCAATGATTTGCAACTCATTCATAGGCTCCTGGGGCGAAGAGGAACATTGCTTACATATATGATCTGCATGTCCCTTGCCATTGAACGCTTCATTTGATTTGCGTTCCCCACAAATTTTACAGTAGTGTCCCGGAAGTTTCTTTTTCACCATATCCTCTACCGGTGATATACTCCGGTATCGTTCAGGTACATATTGATGTAGATTTCGTGAGGTTCTGCCTTGTCATCCTTATAATAAGATATACGATATACAATATCACATTCGATTCCGACCTCATAAAGCCAGTCGTTCAAGGTATTCTCTCCTGAAAAATTTTCCGACTCCAGACTCTCTCTCCCTTCTGACGATAGCAGTTTTTCTATCTTTTCGCGGCTTATCGGGGCTTCCTCAATCCATATCCAGGGGTTTACCGACTCCTTAACTCTCGGTAAAAAAGGAAATTTCCATTCAACCCTGACACGTAAGGGTTCCAGAAAGAACGGATGATCTAAATTAAAATTGATATGTACACTCATAGTTTGATGATATTTAATTAAGGGACAAGCAAATATACACCTATTTTATCAATCCTTATCTCCCAAATGCCACTTTTCTATTCCAGCAGGTAAAATGATATTTCACTTCAACGCCACTCACTGCCAAAACGGCGCCACAAGCTGCCAGCACCCGAAAACATCCCTACTATTCAGTCGTTTACGTATACCTTCGTTCCGCATTAATAGTAATGCGGAATAATTAAATCATTTTTATCATGGATGAAAAAGTCAAAAACGAAGACCCGAAAGTCCTATTGACACAGGGTGAAGATGGCAAGATGAAAGCCATCGCAAAAGAGGGAGCGGATGGCAAGTTGAAAACCGTCTCTCCTACGAAAGAGAACGCCGACAGCTTTCTTAAAATCGACACGCGCGGCAATGCGCTGGAAAATTTCTTCAAAAAGTTCTCCGCCCAGTTTAACCACCCGTCCCATACGGGTATCTACGCCGTAAGCGTCCAAGCCGTCGATAAGATAGCCGCGTTTCTTGACAAGATTGTGGGAATCGATGCCAACGACAAGGTACTCGACCCCTACCGCGTAACGCCGGAGGGAAAGATGCAGGAGCAGTCCGGGGGCAAATACCAACCCTTAGACCTGAACAAACTCGACTGGAAAGAAGCCGACAATCTGGGGCTTTCCGGCCAATCGTTGCAGGATGCCCTCAAAGCCATGTCCTACGGGCACAAGTCGCCCGGACTGATCGAGGTGCGCATGGAGATCGACGGCAAGGAGTTGCAGGCCAAAGCCCGCCTGTCGTTTGAACCGCAAGCCGACGGTACGATCAAAATCCAGACACATCCCTATCAGGAAAAGCCCGATTTTGAAAAGCCGTTTATGGGTGTCCTGTTTACCCCCGATGAGCAAAAGCAACTTACGACCACCGGTCACGGCGGGCGTGTATTCGAGCTGGAAACAACTCCCGGCAGCGAGAAAGTACCGGCGCTTGTATCGCTGGATAAAATCACCAACCGTGTCGAAGCTGTTCCGCTTTCCGAAATTCAAATCCCCAAAATGCTAAAAGGCGTCGAACTCTCGCAGGAACAGCAGGAGGGATTGAAGAACGGGCAGGGAGTGCTGGTCGAAAACATGGACAAGAAACCACGTCCCGGTGAAGAACCCGGTGGAAAAATCACACGCATCGTCCAGTACAATGCCGTAAATAAAAACTTCGACTTCCTGTTTACGCCCGAACAGCGCCGACAGCACCAACAGGAACGGGAGGCGAAAGCGGAACAGAAAACGGGACAGGACGACAACCAGCCTCTCAAAGCCCGCAAGGTTGGCAATGTATGGGTACGTCCCGAACAGGGCGGTGTCGAACTGACCCGCGAACAGTTCAAAGAGCTGTTGAATAACAAACCCGTCTTTGTGGAGGGAATGGTCAACCAAACCACCAAGCCCAAACAGGAACAGGGGGCACAACAGGTGGAAACCACCGACCAGAAGGGGCAGAAGTACAATGCCTGGGTATGGCCGGATCAGGAAGCAGGGCGCATCCGCCATACCGGCCTGCCGCCCGAACAATGGAAAGAGGCACAAGCCAAGAAACAGGCGCAACCCGCCGAGGGCTTCAAAACACAGGTTGCCGTGAACAACGAAGGTAAAACCAACGAAGCGACCAAACAATCGAACGAGCCGCTGAAGAAAGGGCAAACGCAGCCTACCGAAAAACAACTCGAAAAGAAAGAACAAAAGCAGGAACGACAGTCTCCCGCCAAGCCTAAGAAAAGCGTGGGTCGCAAGATGTAACTTAAGATTTATCAACCACTAAAAAATCAGAAGATGAAAGTTTGTATAGCAGAAAAACCCAGTGTAGCGCGTGATATAGCCGCTATTCTGGGTGCAACCTTAAAAAAAGACGGATATATGGAAGGTAACGGCTGGGCTATTACTTGGGCCTTCGGCCACCTGGTCGGGTTGGCGATGCCCGAAGCCTACGGGTTCACAAGCTACAGGCGTGAAAACCTGCCGATATTGCCGAAGGAATTCATACTGATTCCCCGTCAGATCAAAGAGGGGAAAGAGTATAAGAATGATCCCGGCGTAATGAAGCAGCTTAAAATCATCAAGGAATTGTTTTCCAAAGCCGACAGCCTCGTGGTTTGCACCGATGCGGGTAGAGAGGGCGAGTTAATTTTCCGCTACATCTACAATTATATCGGTTGTAACCACCCGTTCCAGCGTTTGTGGATCAGTTCACTGACCGACAAGGCTATCAAAGAAGGTTTTCAGAACCTCAAACCCGGCAGTGATTACGACAACTTGTATCAGTCGGCCAAAGCCCGCAGTCAGGCTGATTACATCGTAGGCATTAATGCAAGCCAGGCGTTGAGCATTGCCGCCGGGCGCGGCTCTTGGTCTTTAGGACGTGTCCAGACCCCGACGCTGGCGATGATATGCAGCCGCTATCTGGAAAACAAGGACTTCAAACCGCAAACATATTTCAAATTAAAGCTGCATACGGCGAAAGATACCGCCTCATTCGCCGTCCTTTCTGTGGACAAGTACGATGACCGCAACTCTGCCGATGAAATATTGCAACGGCTCAGGGCTACCGGAACCGTCTGTGTTACGGCCATCGAAAAGAAGGAAGTGAAGCAGGAACCGCCTTTGCTTTATGACCTCACAGCTTTGCAGAAAGAAGCCAACAGCAAGCACGGTTTTTCGGCGGATAAAACCCTGAACATCGCCCAGGCCTTGTATGAGAAAAAAGTTTTAAGCTATCCGCGAACCGGGAGCAGGTATATTTCAGCCGATGTGATGGACGAAATACCGCACCTGATCGCCACATTAAAGGATCATCCCCGTTTCGGTACCTACGCGGTGGGGATGGAGAACATCATCCTTAATATCCGCCCGGTGGACGACAAGAAAGTAACCGACCACCATGCGCTCATTATTACCGAAAATCCGGCAGAGGGATTAACCGGCGACGAACGGAAGATTTACGATATGGTGGCCGGGCGTATGTTGGAGGCTTTTTCCAATCGTTGCACCAAAGAGAACACCACCGTTTCGCTGGAGGCGGGCGGCGTACACTTTGCCTGCAAAGGCAGCGTAACGCTACTTCCCGGATGGCGGTCTGTATTCGGTGCCACCGATGAAGAAGCGCAGGAAGAAGATGTAACCACGCTGCCCGCCTTGTTACAAGGCGATATACTTTCCGTCCTGGATACGGAAGTATTGGAGAAACAGACCAAGCCCCAACCCCTGCATACCGAAGCCTCGCTGCTTTCATCTATGGAATCGTGCGGCAAAGAGTGTGAAAACGAAGAGGAACGTGAAGCAATGAAGGATGGCGGTATTGGTACGCCTGCCACCCGCGCAGCCATTATCGAAACGCTGTTTGCAAGGGAATACATTACCCGTGAGAAAAAGGCGCTTGTTCCCACAAACAAAGGACTGGTCGTCTATCTGGCCGTGAAGGACAAGAAAATCTCAGACGTAGCAATGACCGGTCAATGGGAGCACGCACTTGCCAAAATCGGCTCCGGCGAAATGGATGCCGCCACCTTCCATCACGGTATTGAGGTTTACACCTCGCAAATCACGACCGAACTGTTGGATATCGCTTTTGAACGCACCGATGACCGTTCCGGTTGCAGTTGTCCCAAGTGTAAAAGCGGACAAGTTGTGTTCTACCCAAAGGTTGCCAAATGCAGCAACGAAAACTGCGGGCTGACCGTATTTCGCAACATTGCGAAAAAGGATTTGACCGATACGCAGCTTACCGCCTTGCTGGTAAACGGCGCAACACCCATGATGAAAGGTTTTGTAAGCAGTAAGACTGGAAGCCCGTTCGAGGCTGCCGTTACATTTGATGCGGATTACAAAACCGTGTTCAAATTCCCTGAAAATAAAAAGGGTAACCGGAAAAAAGGGAAGTCGAAGTAAAATCCTTACCTTTGCCACCGAAAGAATCTATGACTTGCTATTAGGGATAATTGCTTGACATCTGATTTTTTTAGTGGTGGCGTCCGGGGCTTAGGCTTCGGATGCCTTTTTCTTTTCTAATTACTTATAAGAGCAATAACAAAAGGGTCTGTGACCCCCACTAAAAAAATCAAAAGATGAAAGCAAATAAATCCACCGCTGTGGAATTATCTTATTTCCGGCTCTCCCTGTTGTCTTATTTACGCGACTCGCATCCCGACAAAGCCTCCGACAGGCAGTTTATAGCTTCTCGGGGCGATGCGGCGGCTTTAAGTTACAGCGCAGCTATAAAATCCGGACACACACACGACCAGGCAGACGAAATAGCCTCCCAAACCCTTTATGTCGGATTGCATTTTTCCCCGTACCGCACCATTGTAAATATCCTGTGGAACGAGTTTACCCACGAGATAGACCCCGAAATGGCAGAAGTGTTGGCAATGGAATTACTGCCCCGCCTTTCTGCTGTTTTTGCCAAATACACATTGTCGGATGATTTCGCCGATAGTGCAGAGTACCGGCTACTCTACACGGAACTGACCGGCGCGATCCAAATATTCCTCGAAGATGGCATTCAATAAGAAAGCCCGCCTTCGGGATAATATCGAGGCGGTACGTCTGGCTTTCAGCCTTGATAAAGAGGGACGGCAGGCGACGCCCGCCGAACGGGAAATTCTGGAAGCCTGGTGCGGTTTCGGCGGGATTAAAGCCGTGTTAAGTCCTGCCGACAAGCCGGAAGACGTACAGCAATGGACAAAGACCGACCGCGAACTGTTCCCGCTGGTGACAGAGCTGCACGAAGTATTGCGCAACGGATCAAAAGACACAGCCGAATACAACCTTTATGTTTCTTCGTTGAAAAATTCCGTCCTGTCCGCTTTCTACACTCCGCCCAAAGTAGTGGATGCGCTGGCAGCAGCTTTGAATGAAAGCGGCGTTAGTCCGGTGCGCCTGCTCGACCCTTCTGCCGGAACGGGTATCTTTTCCGAAGCTGTCAGGCAGATGGCTCCGGGATGTGAGGCAACCCAGTTTGAAAAGGATCTGCTGACAGGCAAAATCCTTTCGCACTTGAACCCTACCGGGAAAGTGCGGGTAGAGGGATTTGAAAACATCGAAGCCCGCTACAACGGGTATTTCGATGTAGCCGCCAGCAATATCCCCTTCGGCGATGTAAGGATATTCGACCCCGCGTATAGTAATGCCAAAGACGACGCCCATCGGCAGGCATCCGGCACCATTCACAACTATTTTTTCATGAAAGGTGTCGATTGTGTACGTGAGGGTGGATTAGTGGCGTTCATTACTTCACAGGGGGTGTTGAACGCCGAAGCCAACCGCCCCGTGCGAGAGTGGCTGATGGAGCGGTGCGAACCTGTTTCCGCCGTCCGCTTCCCGAACAATCTCTTTATCGACCATGCAGGTACGGAAGTAGGCAGCGACCTGATAATCCTGCAAAAGAAACCGACGGACGGGGAATTATCCGAACGCAGGCAGGATTTTATCCATAGTCGCAAGTTGTCAAACGGCATTTCGGTGAATAACCTGTTCCAGAATTTCGGGCGTGTCATCCATGATAACGTCAAAGTCGGAACCGATCCATACGGCAAGCCTGCAATGGAGTTTACCCACTCCGGCGGTGTGGGAGCTATTGCCGCCGAATTGCGCGGAATGTTGCGGGAAGACTTTTCCAGGCATTTGGATATACGGCATTATCAGGAACATGCACAAGAGATGGCGGCACAGTCGCAACCGCAGGCTGTAGCTGTCGAAGAAATTAAGCCGCAACTCAATCCGGATGAGTCCCGTTTTCCCGACGACCTCGACCCTTTTTGGCAAGCCATTGAAGACCATTGGTTCCCCGATGAGAAGGAGTTTTGGAATAAGGAAGACCAAACCGTTGCCGCAATACGGGAAAAGCCCGTCAGATCGGAAATACAAACCACCCTTAACTTCGGCTTTTCCGATCCGGTTCCGCCACCGGCACAACCTCACGAGCCGACTGCGGAGGCGAAAGCGGTGGAACCGGTGTACAGTATCAATAACCAACCGCTCATATCATTATATGATTTGTTTGGTTTATCGGCAGAAGAGCGTACACAAACCAAACCCAAAAACAGCCGTTCCCGCCGCAGGATGAACACACCCCAAACGAAAGCGGCACAGCATCGAAAATCCCCTGAAAAAGAGGATGACCGGCCGTTGGAGTGGCGGGAAGAACTGATGCTGGAAGCACAGAAAAAAAGGGAAAAAGCGGAAAGGCAAGCTAAAGCGGCAGCAAAAGCCGACCCCGTGCCTGTTTATCCCATCGCCGACGCCCGTAGGGAGGAACAGCTTGAAAGATTGCGGGAGGAACAGGCTCGCGAAGAACGGACAAAACCGGTTCCTTTCGTCCTTCCCGAACAGGGACTGCCCAAGCACTACAAGGAAGGATCACTGGTAAGCGGCGACAACAACCGCATCGGCTACCTGCGCGATATAAACGGTTTTCGTCCTATGTTTCACCCACTGGAACTTTTGCCACGGCAGGAAAAACGGGCATCGCTTTATATCGAAATCCGCGATACCTACCATCACCTCTACCTGAACGAAGCCGACACGCTCAGGGAAAATCCTGCGCTCAGGGAGATACTCAACCGCCTGTACGACGATTTTACGGGAAAATTTGGCAAACTGAACGACCCGAAGAATCTCGATCTGATCAAGATAGATGCCGGAGGGCGGGAAATCCTCTCGTTGGAGCGTTACCGCGAGGGCAAGGCGGTAAAGGCGGATATTTTCGAGCGCCCTGTAGCCTTCAATGCCAATGAGATTACCCATGCCGACAATGCCCGCGATGCGCTGGCCGCTTCACTCAACAAACATGGAACGGTCGATTTAACGTATATGTCCTCGCTTACAGGCGGTACGGAAGAAAGCCTCCTGGCGGAGTTGAAAGGTAAAGTATATTTTAATCCGTTAGTGGGCGGTTACGAAGTCGCCGATAAGTTTATCGCCGGCAACGTTATTTCCAAAGCGGATGAAGTACAAACGTTTATCGACAACCATCCCGGTCACGAAGCTGCCTTGGAATCGCTGGCTGCCTTGCGCGAAGCCACCCCGAAGTCCATTGCCTTTGATGAGCTGGACTTCAATTTCGGGGAGCGGTGGCTGCCTACCGGTATTTACGCCGCCTACGCTTCTTACCTCTTTGAAACGGATGTAACGGTAACCTACGCCTCCAGCCGGGACGAGTTCAGCCTCAATGCCCGTTCCCGCAACGCCAATATCACGGAGAAATTCGGTGTCCGCAGCGAAAGCCGCCTGTTCGATGGTATCGCCCTGATGCGCCATGCCCTGCACGATACCACACCCGAAATTACCAAAACAATCAAAGAGGGTGATAAAGAGGTCAAAGTACCCGACGGGCAGGCAATCCAACTGGCGAACAGTAAAATAGACGAAATCCGTAACGGCTTTTCGGATTGGCTGCGCGAACAGTCGCCGGAGTTCAAAGACCGGCTGACTACACTTTACAACCGCACGTTCAACTGTTTTGCACGGCGGGAGTATGACGGAAGCCACCAGACCTTTCCGGGGCTTGACCTGAAAGCGTTGGGTATCGATGACCTCTATAAAAGTCAAAAGGATGCCGTCTGGATGCTCAAAACCAACGGAGGAGGCATTTGCGACCACGAGGTCGGGGCAGGCAAAACGTTGATTATGTGTTGCGGGGCAATGGAAATGAAGCGGCTGGGATTAGCCAATAAGCCGGTGATTATTGCCCTGAAAGCCAACGTGCACGAGATCGCGCAGACCTTTTGCACTGCCTATCCGGACGCAAAGGTACTCTATCCCGGCAAGGAGGATTTTACCCCTGCCAAACGCGCCCGTATTTTTAACGAGATGAAAAACAACAACTGGGATGCGGTGATTATGACCCATGAACAATTCGGCATGATTCCGCAGTCGCCCGAAGTTCAACGCGACATCTTACAAAAAGAGTTGGACAGCGTGGAGGAAAATCTGGAAGTACTGCGTAACAAAGGCGGCGAAGTATCCAATTTCATGCGCCGGGGTGTCGAAAAGCGGAAAACTAATCTCGAAGCCCGCCTGAAAGGGATTGCCCACCAGATCGCTACCCGCAAGGACGATGCGGTGGATTTCCGGCTGATGGGTATCGACCACCTGTTTGTGGACGAATCGCACAAATTCAAGAACCTGACCTTTACCACCCGCCATGACCGTGTGGCAGGGTTGGGAAATTCCGACGGTAGCCAGCGGGCACTCAACATGCTCTTTGCCGTGCGCACCATTCAGGACAGGACGGGTAAAGACCTCGGTGCCACCTTCCTTTCGGGTACGACTATTTCCAATTCGCTTACCGAACTATATCTGCTCTTTAAATATTTACGTCCCAAAGAACTGGAACGGCAGGGCATCAATACCTTCGATGCCTGGGCGGCTATCTTCGCCAAGAAAACCAAAGACTACGAGTTTTCGGTTACGAACCAGATTGTGCAGAAAGAGCGGTTCAGGTATTTCATCAAAGTACCCGAACTGGCCGCTTTTTATTCTGAAATTACGGACTTCCGTACCGCGAAGGACATCGGCATCGACCGTCCCGAAAAGAACGAGATACTGCACAATATTCCGCCCACGCCTGACCAGCAAGATTTTATTCAAAAACTCATGGTGTTTGCCAAGACGGGCGACGCTACCGTTTTGGGGCGGGAACCGCTTAGCGAGAGTGAGGATAAGGCGCGGATGCTCATTGCTACGGACTACGCCCGCAAGATGAGCCTCGATATGCGCCTGATAGATCCGCAGAAATACGGAGACGACATTGACAATAAGGCCAACCATGCAGCCGCAGTCATTGCCGGGTACCACCAAAAATACGGGGCGCATAAAGGGACGCAGTTCGTCTTTTCGGATCTGGGAACCTACAAACCGGATAGTTGGAATCCGTACAGTGAAATCAAAAACAAGCTCGTCACGCAGTACGGCATCCCGCCTTCCGAGATACGATTTATACAGGAAGCGGGGACGGAAAAATCCCGAAAGGCAATGATCAAAGACATGAACGAGGGTAAGATTCGTGTGTTGTTCGGCTCTACCGAGATGTTGGGGACGGGTGTCAACGCCCAGAAGCGGTGCGTAGCCGTTCATCATTTGGATCAACCTTGGCGCCCAAGCGATTTAACCCAACGTGATGGCCGGGCGATTCGTAAAGGGAATGAGGTTGCCAAGCTCTATGCGGATAACAAGGTAGATGTTATCCTGTATGCTGTGGAAAAATCATTGGACGCTTATAAATTTGGTTTATTGCACAACAAACAACTTTTTATCAACCAATTAAAAAGTAACAACATGGGTAGCCGCACCATTGATGAGGGCGGCATAGATGAGAAATCGGGCATGAACTTTTCTGAATACGTCGCCATCCTGTCCGGCAATACCGAATTGCTGGAAAAAGCACGGCTGGAGAAGAAAATCACTGCTTTGGAGGGGGAACGCCGGGCATTTACGCAAGGAAAATCTTCAACCCGCTTCAAGTTGGAGGATATCATGAAATCAGTAGAAACCAACAAGGGATTTATTGCCCGTATATCCAAAGATGTGGAGGCATTCAACGCCCGTGTGCAGGTCGTGGGCGGTGTACGCCTGAATCCGGTCAAATTAGACGGTTTTACGGCGACCGACCCCGTATCCATCGGTAAGAAGCTGAACGAGATTGCTGACAAAGCACGGACGCACGGATTATCTGAGCCTGTCGGGTCGCTTTATGGTTTTACGCTGTTGGTAAAATCGGAAACGACCGTGAAGGACGGCTTCGATTTGGTACAGAACCGTTTCTTTATCAAAGGCGAAGGCGAGATTTTGTATAACTACAATCACGGGCATTTAGCTGCCGACCCCAAAACGGCAGCGCAAAATTTCCTGAACGCCCTCGATACCATGCCTACTTTGTTGGAGAAGTATAGGACGGACAATGAAAAACTGATGAAGGATGTCCCCACGCTCAAAACGGTGGTGGAAAGCCCGTGGAAGAAAGAGGACGAGTTGAAAGCCTTGAAAGCGGAAATGGTCGTCATGGAGCGTAAAATAGAAGCCTCCCTGAAGCCCATCGGGCAGAGTGTCGGCATGATGGCGGATGTTCCCAAAGAAGAAAATAGATTTGTACCTATGCCCGCCAACCTGAAAAACATCAATGGGCTTATGGGGGAACGGGTTGCCATTGTCCGTCCCCCACACGGAGTACCGGAGAAAAAAGGATTCAAAATCTAAGGTTCTTTTATCCCCTGTAAATGGGCGAAGCCCGCATCTGTCATCATCGACGGTGCGGGCTTCTTTCAAAATAGACAGTGCGTATGGAAAAGAAACAAGTATGTAGATTTAGTTGGTATCGGGATCTTCGGGGTCATTACCCGGATCTTCCGGTGCATCGCCGTTCTTGTCGTCGCCTTTGGCAAAGTTGGCTTTGATAAAGGCAATGACGTCGCTCTCTTTGTAAAATGTCTTGTGATAGACCATTTGATAGGGCAATTCGCCCGAAGAACGGTAGCGTTGTAATGTACGCTTGCTGACGTTGAGCATCTGGCAGACGTCCTGGTTATCCAGGAGTTTTTCGCCTTCCAGCAACTTTTCTTTGATTGCCATTTTTTCCAGATGGCGCTCTATCCTGTCAAGGCGTGCCATCAACCGTTCAAATCCTATTTGTATTAGGTCTTTCAAATCGTCATTCATGCCCATTGCTATTGCGTTTTTAATTATTGCTTCTACAAAGGTCGGGCGTTTCTTGATAGTAGCTAACGATGTCGGTACTGCTTTTTTTGAATGTTTTATATAATTGACTTATATAAAGCCTGTTATATGTGTAATTTTCTCTGAAAAACAGGAGTGAAAAATCGAAAAAAGCCGGTATATTTTGGATTATACACCAAACACCCGATTTTGAGGCTAATTCAGGTCAAAACCGGGTGTATTATAAAGAATACCGACATCGGTACAGGTTATTTTCTTCTCATACGCCGCAGCAAGGCGGCTTTTAGTTTATCAAGAAAGGGTGTAGGGATATTTCTTATTTTCAGGTCATCCAAACTTCTCGACAGGTTGCGGTCTAATTGGATGTTGAATACATTCTGGATATAGTCGGATAGCTGTGTGAGCGGTACTTTTCCGAATGATCCGGCACTGTCCCAAGAGAAAACCTGTTCCTGCAATTCTGCCTTACTTCCCATCCATGTTATCTTGGTGACGGGAAAACCGTTGGTGACAATTTTCACCCCATTATCTGTCAACAATTCTATTTCGCCCATCAAATAAGCGGAAAGCATATCGTTGGCCATTATCTTGGCTACCTTAAAATCGCAGTTGGTCGAAAAGTTCGGATCGAGTTCATAGTAAAAGGTTTCAAGGTATTGCTCTGTATCGACTCTGCCACGCAGGAAGTACAGCGAATCCAGATGCGTAGAACCGGAGCGGTAATAACGGACAAAATCCAGCCGTTTATTTGTATATTTGTGGATGGCATCCAGTTCTTCGAAGAGGTATTCCTTTTGCTTACAGGTTCCGGCAACCGGGCGGTTGATCTCAATGTTATACAGCTTGCGATAGTAGATCAGCCGATAGCAAAACTTGGGTTTTATTTCCTTGAAGAAAGTGATTTCTTCTTCCTCGCTTTGGAACTCATAAGAGAGGATGAATTTCTTCAGGCTATCGAAGGCATCTCCCAATATATGCGAAGCTTCCAGCGATTTCTTCAGAATGTTACTGTCAGATGACTCAATAGCTTCTATCGCATCATCCGTCTCTTTCCGTAATTTAGCTATATATTCAAGCATTTTATTTATTATTCTTATTTATAAATAATCGATTTAATATTAATTTTGTATTTATATAGATCAAAATTCTATCTAAAGTTTTTTTGAATGAAATGAAAAATGAAATTTTTATTTGTCATAATTGTCCTATGACTCGCACTATGGCTACCATTGGGACAAAATGGAAACCTATAATTATTTATACTATTGGCTTAAAAAAGAGGCGTTTCGGTCAAATATTTACTTTAATGGAAATTATTTCAAAAAAAGTATTAACGGAACAATTAAAAGAGCTTGTGGAAGATGATATTGTTATACGAGAGGAATTCAATGAAATGCCTCCTAGAGTTGAATATGCACTAAGTGAAAAAGGCTTAGATTTGTTAAAAATACTGAACAAACTCACTCTTTGGAATCAAAAATATAGTGAACCCTCTTCAATAGTAAAAGCTAAAGACTTATAAGAAAGGAATTCTCAATAAGTCTTTAGTCATGACATCTGTTGTCTATATAGTTATAATAAATTGGAAAAACATTAAATGTAAGTTTCCTATATTTCTTTGCTGTTGAAAAATGTAGGATACATCCAGTTGTGTCTTTTCAGAAGTCTTCACAAGTACACCAAGTCCTTTCCTACTACGAAACCACTGCTTTTCATTGAAATTATAATATTCCTCCATATAAATGTAAGGCTTTATATTTTCAGAAATCAGCTTATCTCCAGTAATCAAACGTAGTCGGTTTCTGCTATAGTATTGCATATGCAAATTTTCAGGAAAAATGAACATATTCATATTTCTATATTCAATACGAAATAAAGGAGTCGGAATTGAAAATATAGAAGATAGAATCAAATCATTTTCTATATAGGTCTTATTCTGATTATTTTTTAGTGTATATAAAAAGTATCCTCCTCCTAATGTTACAGAATTATTTATTCTATATGTCCCTAGTACATATAAAAATGCAGAGTTCTTATATGGAGAATATGCTAATTGATTAAATAAGCTAAACTTTGCTGTAGGCTTATATACTATAGCAGGCATTAACCATGGTGAAAAATGATCTCTATTCTGCTCTTGAGGATATAAATTATAAACACTTAACATAAGGAACAGAAGCGAAATTTTACACCTCAATTCATTCATCCTAATCATTTTAATGAGTTCTTCCTGATATACTATATGGTATAGCATACCACAGATACTTAGATTTTTCATACTTAAGTCTTCCAAATCCAGGAAAAGAAACATGAGCAGCAGCAATTAAGAATTTTCCATCAACTGCTTTCTTTAAAAAGGTATTTCTTGCAATACCAGAGAGGAATGAATCAACATCAAAATCATCAGGGATATTCGGATCGACAAGTTGTATAGCTCCAATATGTACAATATCTCCCCAGAAAAATAATTCCTCACTTTTATTCTTAAGAACATATATGGTGTGTCCAGGTGTATGTCCACCTATAGAATAGGTATAAATATGAGGCAGAACCTCAATACCAGTCTCATTAAACACAAGTACTTGACCATCGCCCATATAAGGCTTTATCATCTTCTCTGCATTCTCGAAAGTCTGTGGATTAGCCCCCATTTTATCAAGAGAAGTCTTTGTTACATTTTCCTTATTAAGCCAAAAATCAATCTCCTTTTTATTAACATGAATAATCGCATTTGGAAAAACTTTTTCTCCTTTTACTACTAATCCTCCAGAATGATCACCATGAATATGTGTTAACAAAATGTCTGTAATATCATTAGGTGTAATACCAATACTTTTTAGACTTTCAGTTAAATGTCCAGCAGACGTACCTAAAAGCTCTCCCGCACCCGAATCAATTAAAATGATTTTTGAACCTATCTTTAAGAGAAAGACATTGATACACACTTCAACAGGATTAGTCATAAATTGTTCTTCTAGAATCTTTGTAGATCGTCCTGGCTCATTATTCTTAAATAATTTCTCAGCATCAATATCTACAGTGCCATCTGATAACGAATATACTTCTATATCTCCAACTCTAATTTTGTATGCAGCACTTGTTTGAGCAAAAGTAAAACTGCTTATCAATAAAAGCAAAAGCAAAAAAGCTCCAAATCTAAATTTATTATCCATTATTATAAGTTTTAAAATTAGGATACAAATATACGGAACATTAGTCTCTTTTTGTAACCAAATATAAAATAGTGATTACGTCAATGTAACCACTATTTTAAATATAAAGAAGAGGGAAGGCACTAAGAGATAAATCAAAAAAGTTACTTAGTTTTGAAATTCTATAAGATGAAAAAAGATTAGTTCCCTAAAGGTTAAATATTTTGGTGGAATGGATGAGTTTTGTTTTTTTAGAAATTCTGTGTAGTAGATATTTGTAATTCATTATTATGTTTATAACTAACATGTTGCTACAAGAAAAGTAATGAGTTGTTCTTGAATTTAAAAAAGTTTACGTACCTTTACAGCATGTTATTTGGAAGTATGAAATCAGCGCAGAATAGTACAGTCAGTTGGTTTCTAAATCATTACCTATTCTTTTTTTACGTACTGCAATCCTTTGATCTGCAACTGGATAACAATAAGTGCAAATCCTGTATAACATAAAAAAATAAATAATATGGTTGAAGAAGTTCTTATTCCCGTTATCGCTATTCTTTCTGTCATCGCTTTGCCTGTAGTGGCGATATTCGTCCTCGGTTTGCGGAAACTCAGTGCCGATCATGCCGAACGTATCGGATTAATCAATCAGGGTATCATCCCTCCCGATAATCCGAAACCGAAATCAACCCCCAACCGCTTTGTGTCTCTCCGGAACGGTATTGTGTTGGTGGCCCTCGGAATCGGTGTGGTCGTCGGCTTCGTGTGTACCGAATACTTGACTATCGGGGAAACGTATGAGTTTTGGATTATCGCCGCAAGCATCCTCTTTTTCCTCGGATTGGGCTATCTGTCCTATTTCCTGGTGACCAAAAAGATGGGTGGCTTTGATGACGACGTGACCGATCAGGACTAAACACCCGCTGATGAACGATAACGATTGTGTGCTGCAAGTGCTCTCGGGCAATACTTCCGCATTCGCTTATTTTGTCGAAACTTATCAGGATATGGCGGTGACCATCGCCTTCAGGATATGCGGCAACAGGCAGGATGCGGAAGATGTCGTGCAGGAGAGTTACCTGAAAGCGTTCCGCAACCTGCATAGCTTCCGCAGCGAAAGCAAGTTCTCGACATGGTTTTACCGCATCGTTTATAATGCCGCGGTGACCCATAGCTGCTCGAAGATGTGGCTTCGCGAGGGGCAAACCGGATTGTCCGCTGCTGCCGACACGCCTTTGCCCTCGCCCGATGCCGAGTTGGAAAGGCGCGAGCAGGCGCAAATGGTGGAGCGTACGCTGCAAGAGTTGCCCAAAGGCGATGCGTTGCTGCTTACCTTATATTATATGGAAGATCATTCCGTGAAGGAGATTGCGCAGATTACGGGTTTGAATCTTTCGAATGTGAAAGTGCGACTCTTCCGGGCGCGTAAACTCTTTAAAGAGCATTTGCCGGCCGGAGTATATTAACGAATTAAATAGATAGATTTCAATGGATATAGAAGATAAAAACAAGTTTACGGAGGACGAAAAGATGCGCCGGCTGCTGCGTACGTCGAAGTTGCGTGCGTCGGAGAACTTCTCGTGGCGGGTGATGCAACAGATCGAAACCGAAAAAGCGCTCACGGCGCGGAGGCGGACGTCGAAACGGCCGGGCTATAATGTCTTTACCGACACCCGCTCGATTTTCGGCAGCATGTATGCCGTGTTGTTGGCGATGGTGGCTTTGGCCTACTTCGAGCAGGGAAAGGAAGTCCTGCTGACGCCCGATTTTCTGGGCAAAGTGCTGCTGGTGGGCGTGGGCTTCATTGCCTTTTGGCTTTTGACCCGTGCGGAGGGCCGCCTGCGGCGGAAAAAGAACCGTAGAGGCTTGCTTCACCAATGAACTGCCTTATATCTTTACGCCACTTCATATTCAAGTTTCGTTGGATTCTCTACATGTTTAGAAGCGTTTAAGAGCTCAAGGCCTACTATCCTCCCATTAGCGGTATAGTCCAAAATAATTCCTTTTTAATCAAAGATTGATAAACTTTCATTTCCGGCGTATCGCTATCGGTCAGCACTTGTTCGGGTTGCCTGATGACAGCTTCCACCTTCTCGCGATTTATATTTCGTCGCTGCATTTGTTCTTCTGCAAACGTATCTTACCGGATATAATCGGCGAACCCGATGCGGTTCCCCGACGGGTCGTTAAGCTCGACCGCCCATCCGGTGCGGATCTTAAAGGGTGGCGTGATAAAGACGGCCCCTTTATTTTTCGTCTCTTCATATAACGCCCGTACATCGGCAACCTCAATCCAAACGCAGGGCTTGGCGTCGGGGAACTTTTTCGTATCCTTTAAAATGATTGCCGGCTCTTCGTCTCCGACTGCAAAAGCAACCATTCCTTGCTCGGCAAATTCGAATTTGATCTTTAACCCGAGCACGTCCCTGTAAAAGCGTTTGCTTTGTTCATAATCTTCCGCAGGAAAGAAAAAATTATCGTAATTCTTTATCTGTCTGTTATCCTCCGTTGCGTTTTCCATCTGATATTTCATTTTCTTGTTTATTTTACCTTTCCATATACGTAGGTATAACTATCACGTACACGGATATAAAAACCGAAAATATCGCTCTGCTTATATTCGAGCAACCGTACCGTGAGCTTGTTGTTATTGTTTTCGTATTCAATTGTATAGTAATCCGAACTGGCAAAGGCGGGTTCCACTTCGAAATCGGAGGCCGGCAGTTCGAAGGTGAGTTGATCGTTCGTGTAAGAAAGCGTTCCGATATTTGTATTGTATTCCGGCAGGCTGTTATTATCGGGAGCATCCATCAGTACAAACTTCACATTGGCACCTATCACAGCTCCATCTTTTTCAATGGGAGCTACGACATACATATTATAATAGTCGCTCCTGATGTTAAAGGCCAGTTTTCCCGAAGGAAATTCGCGGAGGGCTTCATTTTTAAAAATCTGGTACGCATTTCCGGGTTCCACGGCTACCCTGTCGGACACTCCTTCTATCACGGGTGCGGAGATACTTCCCAAGCTGTTTTTCTTTCCGAGGTGTGACAATAAACAATAGTGTGTGTGAAAATTATTCGCTTTGTCGATATAAACATCCGAATTTCCGATCTCCGTTTTTCCGTGATCTTCATTCATGATGTTCACGGAAATGGTTCCTTCCGGATCGGAGGTATTTTCGTCCTTGGAACACGATGCGACCGATAACGTGACAAATATACACGTGCAGATAAGAAGTAATTTATTCATTTTTATCTGTTATTTTATTTATAGATCCAAAGATACAAAATATATATGTTCAAAAACGTTCTGGAAACACAAATTTAGCTGCACAAGCTGAAAGGTTACGTCCGGATCGCGCGATACATTAAAATGACGGATATCGCTTTTTTTGGGGGGGGGGGTACTTTACGATGTGGGTATAATCGATCACAAAAAATACCGGGGGCGTCGTATAGCGCGGCACTCCCGGAGGAGTTCTTTTTTTATTTCTGTTTAACTTTTAATTTTTTTGCCGAGTGCTTCCAGCAATTGAGGAGTATCTTTCAGTGCGATGGTTGCGATGGTATACATGTCGCCCATTTCCTTGTCAAGTTTGCGGAAAGCGGCATTTTTTGCCGGTGTAGAGGCCTCCGACTCGCCTTTTTCGCGGAAATATGCCTCGCGTGCTTTTTCCGTAGCGTCTATCAACGAATTGGCGGCTGTAACGTGTTCGGCCGTGATCATGAGAGGTGTCAGGCGGTCGAGATATTCTTGCTTTTCACTCAACGTGCGGTAGAAAAGCTTTACGATGTCGATTCTTCCGGCATACGAAGTCGGTATACGTCCGTCAAGTTCTAAAATGGCCAGTATTTCAGGTTCTTCTCGGAATACGCGTTTGGCCTTTTTGCGGTCGTCGCCATACATTTCAAAGAGTTTTTCGGCCGAATCTTCGAAAGCGGCCCGTGAAGCCAACGATTCCTGGCCCTCCCGTTCGTTCTTGTGATATTCGGCGCGGGCGTTATCGCGGGTAGCCGACAGCCCGGCCACTTGTTCTTCACCATACCCGTGAACGGCCATTTTTTTCTTTGATTACCGCTTGGTTTTGAAGGTTCTCTATAGCTGTGTCGGCTCTCAACAATGTTTCTTTGTTCGATACATAATTCTTCCGTTTCGGTTTTTCTTCTTCTTGCCGTTTTTCAGATAACTCGCTATTGTCTTTCATTTTTGTTTACTATTAATGTTATTATTAATTCTATAAAATCGTCTTGCAAAATTATGCATTCTTCCGGTAAAACGGTTTGCTAATACCGTTAAAAATGAGTTTTTTAACCATGATTAGCCGAACGTGTCCGGTTTTAATATTGTTTAGCCTTGCAGTTATTATTCCGGGCGTCCATCCGGGGTGTTTTACCGTTTATCCGCCGCATTTGTACATTCATTTACCGTTTCCTCCCATCGATTCATAACATCCGACGGTTCATTTATCGTTTCCTACCATTGATCGGACATTTCCTACCGTCAATTGATTATTTCCTACCGTTCATCCTCCATTTCTTACCGTCGATTTACCCTTTCCTACCGTCCGTCTATCGTTTCCGACAGTTGATTCATGACATCCTGCCATCGATTGGGTATTTCCTCCCATCGATCCATGTCATTTTGGCATGAATGCTTTCTGTTTGGTCGATTTGACTCTTAAAAAGAGATTCCTATATTCAAACCGATTGCCGAATTACGATGTGTATTCGCGTATCCGGTCGTTTCATTTTTTATCTGCATTTGATGGATATCGTTCGACAGGGAAACGAACAGTCGGGTCTTCCCGCGCAGGTGATATGATACGCCGCCCGAGAAAGAAGCGAATAATCCCCCTGTATATTTTAGGAGATTGCTTTCAGTGGAGGGCGTATCCCTCGTTTTTGTTAACGGCAATCGTTCGGATCTTTCGGAAAAGCCATACCCGCATTTGACGGAAATAAAAGGAGTGAATTTGCTGTTGTTTGTAAAACTCCATTTGCCGTATAAAAAGACGGGCAGGCTGTTTTTGATGATTCCGTCTTTAAAAAACATCGCTCCGACCCCCATTCCGAGAGACAAATTTTTTGTCATCCGGTACGCTCCCGTAACGGAAGCCAGCCGTGAGTCGAAATCGGTAGATGCCGACTTCGACACCACCGTTGTTTCCAGTATTATTTCTATTTTTTCAGGAAGCGCCGCTTTCAGCAAAACGGCACAGGAAGAAAACAGAAGTAGAAAAATCATTTTTTTCATCATCATTAATATCCTAAAACCATTAAAATTACTAATCCTGCTTGAACGGCTATCGTAAGAACTTTCCCCAACACCAAACCCATTTTCTTTCCGGCAATTGTTTTCTTTCACCGTATCCTGTGGAGGGAGATAGCTTTCCTCCGCAGAATCGCCTGCCTGTTTCTTTTTCGATTTATTATAGCTTGTTTTTTTATTACGCTAAAGTTTTTAATTCGGAGGCAAAGATACGGCGAATGTTGCTCCGCCGCAATAGGAATCAGTGCTACACTTAGAATATTTAGAATTTTGAAAGAGATAACTATTTATTTATAAGTATTCTATCGTTTCTTGTATTAAGACGATTGTCTTTTTCTACGTTGATTGGTGTAAAGTTTCTTTTGCCGTTGAAAGTCGTATACATAAATTCTCAGATCCGAGCTGAAAAGGCGGTCAATCGCAGCAAGTCTTTCCTGTAATATTCGTTTTAATGGCTCCATAACGATTGAATTAGTTCACACAAAAGTGCAAACTAATTCCTAACTGACAAATTTTACGTAAAAATCGTCACTGCACTGACGATTTTTTTATGATCAAGCCATCGTGTCGGCTAGACCGCTTATTTCAAGGAACAAAAATATCCGTCCGATGCCACAAGCTATCGGACGGATAGATAGGTGCGTTGAAAACGCGGTCACTCGTTACCTTTAATGAAGCGTGCAATCTCCCTTACTTCGATGCTTCCTCCGACCTCGAAAATGGGATTGGCTTTGGCAATCTCTACCGCTTCCTCCACGTTTTCAGCTTTTACAATGACATAGCCCGTTACGATTTCCTTGCCTTCGGAATGCGGCGCATCCGCTACGGTTTTATCCGCTTGAATGGTTTTGGCCCCCGCAGGTGACAGGGTGTTGCCTTTGTCGGCGAGTTTGTTTTGTTTGGCCAGGTTTCCGAGCCAATTCATTCTTTCTTTCACTTGTCCGGCAGACGGTTTAAGTTCCGACTCTTTGTTTAATCTGAATAGAAATATAAAATCTTTCATACGTACACTTTTTATTTATTAAAATCGATACAAAGGTAAGATGCAAAAAGAGTTAAATAGTAGGACTTTCAGAAGAGTTTTCGGTACTTTTTCAAAAAAATCCCCGGTGATAGGCCTGTTTTCTTTTTGAAGATACGGGCAAAGTAGGATGAATCGTCGAAGCCCATTTGAAAGGCGATTTCAGAGATGTTGTCACCCGAATAGATCAAAAGGCGTTTGGCTTCCGTAATTTTCAGATTAAGCAGGTATTGTTTGGCGGAAATACCGAGTACTGTTTCGCACGTGCGGTTCAATTGGTCGGTACGGACATTCAATTTATCCGCATAAGAACGAATCCCAAATGATTTTGAATAATCTGATAGTACCAATTGTTTAAATTCTTCGATCAACGTATTCCCTTGGCTGGTCTTTATCTGCTTTTTTTCTGCGATTCGTTGTAAAAGAAGAAGGTAATAACGGATTCCGGCTTGTACATTATCGTTTGAGAGGGCGTCGTTTTTTTGGAATTCCGTTAAAATATTCGCAAACAGGCAGGCGTGGAAATCCGCATCGGCATTATCGATATCTAAAAACGGAAAGGTATAACGAAGGTTGATATCTGTCGCTGCACGATAGTCTATGGCGATGAAATATCCCTGGTTATTATTGTAAAGTCCCCAGTTGTGCACTTGTTTGGGGGCGACGTAGAACAGGCGTTGAGGTTTTATCTCAAACTCATCCGAATCGATCACATAAATTCCGCTTCCGTGCGTAAACCATACGAAAGAAAAAAACAGATGACGGTGCGGCCATTCCAGTTCCGCATCGTCCATCGATGTGAAATGCCGGATATAAAAGAATCTTTCCTGCATGGCGTCGGGCAGGACTTCCGTGAAGGAGTATTCTTTCATCGAATCAACGGCCTGTAATGTTATCGTAACAGGAAACTGAAGTCGTCTTCGTTCGACAGCTCGCGAGGATCCTCCCCGTAATGGAAAACGCGCGCCTTGCGGTTGCCGATGAGCACCAGTTCGTCCTCTTCGAGCAGCAGCGATGTCCCCTCGCGCAATCCCACCACATACAGGTCGCGGTTGACTTCGATAAACTCGTTGATGCGCACCTCGCGCGTTTCGCCGCCGTGGTTGGCCGGGTTTTCATCGAGATAATGCGGGTTGATCTGGAAAGGCACCAGGTTCAACGTTTTAAATTTCAACGGCTCCGCGATGGGCATGTCGTTGGTCGTGCGCAGGGTGGGGCAGGCGATGTTCGATCCGGCGCTCCAGCCGATATAAGGCGTGCCTTGGCGAACCTTTTTACGGATAGCTTTTATGAGTTTTCTCTCTTGCAGCATCTTGACGAGCTGCCAGGTGTTGCCGCCTCCAACGACAATGGCTTCGGCGTTTTCGATAGCTTCCACCGGATTGATAAAGCGATGGATGCCCGTCACGCGATGGCCTATTTGGGTAAAGCGCGCATTTACCCGGGCTTCGTATTCGTCAAACGAAAAAGTGACGGCCGCGTAAGGGATAAACACGGCGTTTTTCGTCTTCTCTCCTAAAAATTCCCTGATAGTTTCTTTCGGATGTTCCAGATACCCTTCACCCGGATTGGTAGAATTGCTGATCAACAATAGTCTCATATCATCATTGTTTTTTGGTCTTGTTTTTATTATATATAGGTGCAAATATAACGAAAAAGGCTAAAACGGGCGATATGACGCGGGAATAAATTATTTTTGCACACGAATAAAATGAAGATGGAAGAATCAATAAACGATATAATACGAAAAATCAGGACGGACCTGCGGCGCTACATGAACGGTATTGCCGCGGCCGGCATGCGCGATAAGGGCATCCATTACCGCATGAATTTCGGCGTGGAGATTCTCCGCCTGAAACGCATCGCCGCAAAGTATGCACCAAACAAAGACCTGGCCCAAAGGCTGTGGAACGAGGATGTACGCGAACTCAAGATATTGGCTACCATGCTGTATCCCCCGCACGAGTTTTCTACGGATACGGCCGAACTATGGGTGCGCGAAATTCCTTATCAGGAGATACGGGAGCAGTGGTGCATGAACCTGTTGCAGAAACTCGATACGGCCGGTGTGTTGGTGGAGCGGTGGATAAGCGATGCGGATGAGTCGGTACGCGCCACGGGCTATTGGTTGTATGCTCGGTTATGCCTCGCCGCTTCGCCTTTGTCGGAGAATATTCCCGGAGGAGCGTTGCTCGAAGCGGCTTGTGGCGATTTAGAGAACGAATCGATCGTGTTGCGTCAGGCCGCGCTCAATGTGTTGCGGTTTTATGGCCGCGTTTCCGGCGATCGTGCGGCGGAAGTCATGCATAAGATCGGATCGTTCCAACACTCGCTGCGGCCCGCCGGGCGGGAGATCTTCGATGCCTTACGCTTTGAGTTCGAAGGATAGGCCTCGTGATGGTTGATGTAAGGTTGAAGCTAAAAAAATCCCGGGCATCTTTGTCCAGAGTTGTCCGGGATTTTGTCGGCGATCATCTCGAAATCATGTTAGTCGCCTAAATGTTCGTGCCATGATGTTGCATCTTTAACGGCCTTTTTCATGTGGTCGAGCCAGATGGCGCGAATTGCCTTATGATCGCCCAATCCGATTACGTTGAATTTCGCCGGATCGGTGGTTGCACCTTCCGGACTGATGGTGAAGCCGAGCTTCTCCAATTTTAATTTCCAACTGTATTGGGCATCGTGGTCGGATTCTTCCGGATTGACCTTCTCCAGGGTTTGTCCGTCTTCCAGTCCGCCGAGAAGGTCGTTCTGGGCATGGTCGCCGGCAATCGACATCAACGGGGACAGATTGACCGTCACTTCTTGAGGCGTTTTGTTTTTCCTTTCGGCATATGCAACAAGTTCTTCGCGGATATGCGTAAACATCTGGTCGCCCCAATCAACAGTGCCGACGAAAATATTTTTCTCCCCGCTAAGCTTTTGCAAGGCCTCTTCCAACTGTTCGTAACGCAAATTGGCATGATTGTATTCCCTGTCGGGGTTGCCGTGGCCCATTAGCGCCACCACTTCGCCTTTTGTCAACCGCTCTTTATAAAAGTCGTACAGGATTTTGGCGACTTTGTCCACATCTTCTTCCGTCTCGAGCAGACAAGGGCTTTTTGCGACCTTGACGTCTGCGTAAGGAATCATAAAGTTCTTTTTTATGTCCGTATTCATCAAACTCAGATACTCTTCGCCCGGAATAATATGAAGGGATTGCACATACACGGTTTGGTAACCTGCCTTTCCGATGGCCTCGAGCCACAAGTCGGGTTGCGCGTAAGCTTTTCCTATTTGTGCATACACGCGCGATACAATAGTGCGCGAAGTGAACGACATGTAAATGTCGGTGTTGGGATACGCTTCCTGATAATCTTTGATGATCTTGTCGTAAGTAGCCTGAGGTTGTTCGTAAGTACTGCCGAAAGAGCAAAGCAACAAGGCTGTCGGGTTCTTTTTGGTTATGCTGACCGCATCACGGTCGCCGTACGGGGCGGGATCGTCCTCACCGCATGACGTGATAAAACCGGCTGACAGAATGAGTGTCAGGGAGAAACAGAATTTAAGAAATTTGTTCATAATACATTGTTTTAAATGAATAATAAAAATGTTATTTATCTGAATGTTGAAATTTGATTGTCACCGATGCGTAAAGTGTACGCCCCGGGCTGGTTGTCCCTCTGTTGTGCCCGAAAGGCGTACGATCTACATAATTAAATAGATTGTCTATGCCGACATGTACATCGACTGGAAATCTTTTCTTATCGAAAAAACTATGGACGCTGTTTATACGCCATAATTGATAGGGCTTGGCATTGCCGTCGGAGGTATAATACCGTTCCGATTGGTAGCGGCCGTAAATACTGATTCCCATGGTATATTTTTTCCATGCATGTCGCCACGACGACTGGAAAGTGACGTTGTGATGCGCCGTGCCGTTTATATGGACATACTTCATATAATCTTCCGCCTCTTCGTCATCCGTGCGCTGTTCTTTAGCATTCAGGTAACTGTATGTGCCGCCTGCTTCGATTTGGTGCGGCAAATTCACATGGAACGAAACGTCGAGGCCGTAAATTCTACCTTTCGACAGATTTACATACCGCATGGTTTCTTCCACCAGGAGCTGCCTGTCTTCGTAAGAAGTTTCCGTATGTTGAAGCGAGATAATGTTCCCGATCCGGTTGTGGTAGGCCGTCAGGCTTGCCTGTATACGGGGCGTATTGTATTCGGCTCCTATGGCGTAATAATCGGACTGTTGGGGCTTTAACCGTTCATTTCCGTAATACGCCTTAAGCTTGCTCATGATGGTTGCATGATAATGATAATATAATTCCTTAACGGTCGGCGTCTTGAATCCATTGGCATACGTGGCGCGCAACGAAAAGTCGTTGATTTTGTAGAGTGCGGATATTTTGGGCGTCAGGCTCTTTCCGAATGCTTTATGTTCTGCCAGCCGCACTCCTCCGGTAATGTTGATTTTCTCCGTCGGGTTCCATTCTTCCTGAATATAGACGCTCAGGGTGTAAGCCGATGCTTCGTTATTTTTCAACCGGTAAGGTGCGACCAACTTTTCATGAAGATATTCCACGCCCGAACTAAGTGTATGCTGTTCGCCTAAATGAAAAACCCCTTTCATATTGCCCATCCGGCGGCGCTGTGAGGTTTGCAGGGCGCGGTCGCCGGGATAATATACAATCCGCTTGCCGTTCTCATCGAAATAATCCGTATAATCGCGGCTGGTATAATCGTAGAAATAGTCGTTTTTGTCATAATCCACATCCAGCGAAAGATAATTTTTGTTTTTCATTTCATACCGTCCTCCTGTGGCGTAATGTTGGTCGCGGTAATAGAAATCGTAAAAGCGCCATTGGGGAATACCTGTCGGCCGGTACGTATGCTTCTCATAAAAAGAAGCGTCGGCAGTCCATTTGAATGATTTGCTCAATTGGTACGTCAGGTTTTCCGAAACGGTGTAGTTTGTACTGCGGTTGACGGTGCGGGTCACACTGTTTTCGACCAGTTTTCCGCGGTGATATTCCAAATCGGTATTTTTCCAGCCGTCGGTGCGCCTGCCCGAAAAAGAAGTCGTTGAGTTCCATTTGCCGCGGATAAATCCTATCCGGTTGCTTTGGTTCAGGTCGCCGTATGCCCCGATGCGGGTCGTATTGGCCGCGCTCCATTTATCGGTATTCCTTTTGGATATAAAATTGATCACTCCTCCTATGGCATCCGATCCGTAGAGCGAAGACGAGGCCCCCTTTACGATTTCGATGCGCTCTATATTATGAAAGTTAATGCGGCTCAAATCATTTTGCCCGCCCACGTCACCGTTGATTCGTTTGCCGTCTATCAATATCAGGATATAGTCATTTTTCAACCCGTTCAGTTGAACATTGCTGCCCATATCGTTGGGGTTGAACGTAAGCCCCGCCGATAGCCCTCCGATCACCTCTTCTATATCACGTCCGGCATATTCATTCAACGCCGCTCCCGAAATCACCTCTGTCTGTACGGGCGCATCCTTGAAATAGTGCGGCGTGCCGGTTCCGGTAACGACGATTTCATTCAGCGAAAAAGATACCGGCTCCAGGCGGAAATCGGCATTCACGCCCTCGCCGCTTAGGTCAATGTCCCGTTTCTGCGTTTCATATCCTAACGCGGATACAACAACCGTATAGTTTCCCCCGGCAAGTTCAAGGGAATAATATCCGTTAGCGTCGGAATACGTTTTTTGCGCTGTCTTTTCGATCGATACGAGCGCTTGCCCGACAGGCGAACGGCTCTTTTCGAAAATAACGCCCGATAACCTGATTTTTCCTTGTGCGGAAACGTTCGCAACACATCCGGCAAAGAGCAGCAGGATAAAAAAGTTCCGCATCCCCGTTCCCGATTCCGGCAAACAACCCTTAGGCTCTGCTAAAGCAATATTTTTTACGCTCATTTTTAGTTGCTGAATTTAACTGACAAACTGACAAACACAGTCCTTCCCGGAGATAATGTCGCATAACTGCTTCCGTAAGGTTTATCATCCACAAAGTTGAAGATATTCTCAATACCGAAACCGGGTTCAAAAACAATTCCGTGAAAACTCTTCAACGTGTGCCTCGAGGTGAAGTTCCATAGTTGATAGGCCCGCGCCCATTCATCCGAAAAATAGCGCTTGCTCTGTAGGCGTCCGTTGATATTGAAGTTGGACTTAACCGTTCCCCAATCTTTCGCCCAATTTACATTGACATTGCCGGTATGCCGGCTGATGCGTTGCAAATCAGCGCCTGTTTCCAAATTCTTTGCCTTGACGTAGGCATATCCGCCACCCGCACTCAAACCGGCTCCCATATAATACTCAAAAGAAAAATCCACTCCGCGGATACGCGCCTTATCCCTGTTGACATATTTGTCCCTTTTGGTGATATTGGCCGGATCGCCCGGTTCGCGCGGGATGCTTTCTTTTTCTATAATATTTTTTACTTCGTTGAGGTATCCATTGACCGAAACAGTGAAATTATGGGAATAATATTCAATTCCGACAGAATAATAATCGGAGGATTCGGGTTTCAAATCGGTATTTCCAAAAGTTATGGTCGTTTTTCCTTCCGAATAATAATAGAGTTGTTTCAGGTCGGGCGCCCGGAATCCTGCGGCATAGGATGCCCGGAAGTTCATGTTGTCAAGCGAATACATGGCCGAAATCTTCGGCGTCAACCGGTTTTTAAATGTTTCGTGGTAAACATACCGGACTCCCGGAACAATCTGCAATCTGTTATTCAAAAGCCTTATCTCATCCTGTGCATACAGGGCCGTGTTATAAACGTCTTTTTCCCCTCCCGTCACATCTACATGTTTGAGATAATCAAGCCTGTATTCCGCCCCTACAGACAGCTTGTTAAATTTTCCCATGCCGAAAACCCCTTTCAGGTTCGCATGGTAGTATTGCTGCCGGCGTACCAACGATTCATCCCCTACCTTATGCGCCTTGTTTTCATTTATGTATATTTGAGAATAATCAAAGTTATCCGTATTCATATCAAGGGAGAGGTAGCCATTCTTCTTCAACAGGTATCTTCCGCCCAAACCGGCCGTATAATCTTCATACAGCATATTATAATCCGTCACGGTTTTGGGACGTTTAAATTTTTTATCATATAAGCTGCCCTCTGCATATAAACTCAGCTTTTCGGTGGGCGAAAGCGTGAATCTCTGGCTTAGAATGTTTGATTGAAAGCGTTGAGACGTTTGTGCATCCGTATGTACCAATTCGCCGTTTTTATCCAATGTCACGTTGCTCAACTGCCAGCCGTCCGATTGATTACGTTGGTAAGATGTTGAAGAGCCGAATATTCCAAAATTCAAATCGATATTTGCTCCTTGGGTGAATTGGCCGTATTCCCCATATCGGGTATTCGAAGTAATATAGGTTTTTTCTTTCCTTTTTTCCGTAATGATATTGATTACGCCGGCGATAGCTTCCGAACCGTACAGGGAGGATGCCGCTCCTTTCAGAATCTCTATCCGCTTCACATTCGACATGTTAATACGTGCAAGGTCTGTGTTGCCGTTGATGTCGCCGCCCAATTTTTTCCCATCCACCAATACCAGGATATAGCGGTTCGATAATCCGTTCAGTTGCATATAAGGACCCATCGCGTTCGGACTGAAAGTCAGTGAAGGCTCCAGGGCTATCATTGCATTTTCGAATGAAGGGAAAGCGGCATTTTTCAGTTCTTTTTGTGTAATAGCTTCAATTGCAACCGGAGAGTCTTTCAGTTTCCGGTGTGTCCCCGTTCCCGTCACCACCACTTCGTTTAGGTTTAAGACTGATTCCGTCAGTCGCAGTACCAGATCAATTCTCGATTCGCCGATCTTTTCGCGAACGGTTTCATAGTCCAACCGGCTTGCGCGCAAAATATACTCGCCTTCGGGCGCATTAAGCTCAAATCGTCCTTTTTCATCAGTTGCCGTTCCAATGGTCGTTTTTTCCAACCGTACATTGACATTGGATACCGCTTGGTTTTTATTATTTACGACTATCCCTTTCAACTTTAGCTGCGCTATAGCATTAACGGATAAACCGCAAACGAATACCAACAGTAATAGTTTTGTTTTCATTCTTTTATTCTTGTTCCTCTTTAAACTTATATGATTGTTTCATACAAGTCCGTCAAAAGTAATATTCTTTAACTTCCGCAAATAAGTTTCGTGAGTTGTCGGCTATCCATTAGCATCGCGTGAAGCGAATGATCGGCGGAGCCATTATCCGTGAAGCGCGCACTGTCGCCGCAAGTAATTATCCGGGACGCGTTTTAGAGGGTTGACACAACCTGCGAAACTTTAAATTAATAAATGCCTTCGGAAAGAATAAAATCAGAAATACATGTTAAAGATGCGTCGCATGCCTTGAGAGGTAAATTCAAAGTGGACGTTTGTAAGTAATGTGTCTCAGCTTTATTCCGCGAAAGCTTTATAACTAATACCCTTCCGGCAGGTTTTCTGACTTGCTCCATCTTTGAACGGCCTTCCCTTTTCCGATGGAAAAAGTGGACTGTTGGTAATGTTCAAAGACTCTTTGCGGAGCTTACAGCAGCGGGTCTGTTCAGGATTTTCACCTGATTCCCTCTCGTCACGCTTTGAAAAAATAAAGGTGACTCACCGAAATTGAATACGAAGTTAGCTAAATTTTAGATATTCACAAGCAGATGTATATAAAAATAAAAAGATTTAAAATATTCGAAGTCCTCTGCCGGCGATCGGTAATCAGCCTGCAAATCCCCGGATAGAACACGCTGTTGGAAGCTCTGTTGCAGGCCCGGAACTAATTGTTTTGCGTACGTATCCAGTTAGTAATATCTTCGAGCACTTGCGGGGAAAGGGTTTGTTCTATCCGTGCATATTCATCCACATAACCGGTTTGGCTTTCCTGAAACAAATGGTTCAGTCTGGGATACGACCGGACGGTGACATGCTTGTTTCCTCCCTTTTGTAAAGCCGTGGCAATACCTTGGAGGTTTTGCGCAGCCGATACTTGCCGGTCGTTTTCTCCATTAAGCGCCAGCACGGGACATTTCACTTTCAAAAGATAATCGGAGGGATTGAGCGCCAGGAAATGACGATACCAGGGAGAGAGGAATCCCTTTAAGTTACTGCGAATAAATTTATCTTTGTCGGTTCCCTGTTTAGATTGGGGAGGAAGTCCTTCCCAAAGCCGGATGAGTTGGCTGTGCAAGACCGTGGTATCGGGTAGCGCGTCCGGCCGGCGGCTAAGGCTTTCGAAAATCTCCCTGTTGCTCCTTTGTAATTTTTCAATGTCTTCCGTTTTCAGGTTCTGTTGCGTCATCGATACTTCATTCTGGTAAAGAATGACTTCAATTCCTTTCACACCCGTCCCGGCCATCAAAACAATGGCCTTGAAAGCGTCGTCTTGTGCCGCTACCATTGGGGCGATTACTCCTCCTTCGCTATGGCCGATAAGAGCGACTTTTCCCCGATCGATATCTTTCCGCTCCCGTAAAAAACGAACTGCTGCGGCCGCATCTTGAGCAAAATCGAAGGTGAGGGCATGCGCATAATCTCCTGTCGAAGCGCCGATGCCTCGCTTATCGTAACGAAGCACCGCAAATCCGTGGCGGGTAAGATGATCGGCGAGCACAAGGAACGGTTTATGCCCGAAGATTGTTTCGTCGCGGTCATTGGGACCGCTACCCGCAATCAATACTACCGCCGGAAAAGGCCCTTGTCCTTTCGGCAAGGTAAGCGTTCCGGCCAGCGTTACTCCGGCATCGTTATTTCGAAAGGTAACATCCTTTACATCATACGGAAAAGGAGGGTGGGGATTTTGCGGACGATTCATGGTCGGAGAAGCGTCTTGTTCGCTCCGTTTCAGTACGAGAGGAAGTTGCAACCCGCCTTGCCGGAAGATGCCGTTAATAGAATCATTGGCAAGGGTGCCGGAGTAGGACAGTCCCAATTGACCGGCCGACAGTTCGAGGCGGTTTCCGTCGAAAGCGACGTGGCTTGTAGGTAATCCGAATCCGCCTTGGTCGGGGCTGTCCATGGTGGCCGAATAACCGTCTGATGTTTTTTCTATATGGAACACTAACTTTAGAGAAATGCCTTGAATGGCAAGAGTACCTACCCAATTTCCGGTGATGTCTTGCGCCCATGCTCCGGTACATACGAGCAAAGCGGCGATAAAGAATAAAATCTTTTTCATTTTGGGTTAAAATAATTTCGGTTTTACGTGCAAGCCGCTAATATTTGTATTTTCATCGAAAGTTAATTGTAGAACAAAAGAAATTCGTTCGAATTTGGCGGTTGTTTCGGTCACTACGAGCTCTCCTTTTGTCGAAACCGACGTGTCGTCTTCGAAGCCTTGAAAGCGTCCGAATTGTTTTTGTAAGCCGTTCCACGTCGATTCTAAATCCTTTACGGGCAATTGCGCAAGCATTTCGTCGTTAAAAAGCGAGGTAATGCTTTCATTAATGTCGTTTTCAGCAAAAAAACCGGTGATTTCTTTCGTTCGGGCTAATACTTTCTCTTCCTGTTCCGTAAGAGGACCTTGGGTGCGTATTTCTTTTTGCGGGTTTCCCAACGCTTCTTTCACGACCAGTTGATTGATACCGAACGCTGAGGCCTCGGCGATAAACAGTGTTATGACAAAGGTGATGATGTGGACCGGCTTCGTCAGATTGGTGGATACGGCAAATGCCCGGTACATCCAATAGAGCGAAAGCCCGATAAAAACCAGTGTGACCAGTGCGAACAAAAAGATTGCGCTCAGATTGATGGATGACAAATCGGCTATGCGCCGGAACGCCGGCACAAATCCGGTGAATGCGAGAAAGAAAAACGGTATTTCAGCAAACGCCAGCGTCCCCGCCAAATCCACCAAACGAAACTGTCCCGCACGTACCGCCTTTGCGGCAATCCACGAGATCAACACCAAAACAATCCACGAAACAACCTGAACGGTGATGCCGTATAAAAACGGGTGGAAATAGAGATGTACATCTACTACGCCGTCGAAAGCGACTCCGGCGATGCTTCCCGTAAAAGAGGTGGCGGCCATCATGATCAATCCGATGAATAATGCGTTGCCGCCGGCAATCTTTTCAAAAGGATTGATGAAAAATCGAATGATTGATGAGTTATTTTTCATTTTCTGTCATTTTAAGTATGATGTTATTTAAAAGATTCCTTACAGTAGGGTAACTCAAGGAGAGTTCTTTAGCCATCTCTTTGAGGCTCCCGCTCGATTTTACGAATTTAATGATGAAGTCCTGATCGGCGGGCGACAGCCGCGCGAGCAATGGTAATTCGTATAATCCCGTCACTTCGGTGCTACACGATTCACAAACCAGACTTTTTACTTTGAGTTGTTTTCCACAACTGGGACAATTACACGGAAGTATCATTTCTTTTTTTGCACAAAGATAAGGTGTTTTTCATTTTAATCAAACATAAAATCAATAAAATTGATAAACGACTTAATATTATTAAGTAAATAGTTGGTGTTTATATGTTTTTCTCAATCTCCAATCCCCAATCTCTATCTTCCATTACCTCATTCATGATGATACGGTTCGTTGCGTAAGATAGTCATGGCCCTATACAGTTGTTCGGTAAACACGAGCCGCACCATTTGATGAGTAAAGGTCATTCGAGACAGTGAAAGCTTCTCGTTCGCTAAACGATACACTTCTTCCGAAAATCCGTACGGTCCGCCGGCAATAAATACCAACCGTTTGGGTACCGACAGGCTTTTCTTCTCAATAAATCGGGCAAACTCCATCGACGTATATTCTTTACCCTTGTCATCAAGCAGTACGATATGATCTCCCGGCTGAAGCATTTGCACGATACTTTTGCCTTCTTGTATTTTTTGCTCTTTTTGGGGTAATTTAGACGATTGTTTGCCCGGTGGCAACACTTCCGCTTCGAAAGAAAGATAAAAATTGATTTTCTTGCCGTATGCATGGATGGCTGCAGCAAAAAGAGCATCATCGGCTTTGCCCATGGAGTAAAAAACAATCTTCATTTTCTTCTTAAATCGGTCTTTATAATAAAAAAGCATTTAATTCCTGCAAATATACTTGTTTATTTTATACTTTTGTGAATTCTTTTAGAATGACGAATTTTTTGCATCACAAAATGTACGGTTCGTAATATAGCAGGAAATATTTCTGCTTTTCGTTTAAATATTTTATGAAAGTAACAGAATTAACAGATGCGCTTATTGACTTGGCGTTGGCTGAAGATATAGGCGATGGCGACCACACCACTCTCAGTTGTATCCCTATTCAAGCGATCGGACAATCTAAGCTTTTAATTAAGCAGCACGGCATATTGGCCGGCGTGGATGTTGCCCTGGAGGTGTTCCAACGGGTCGATCCTGATTTGCAGGTCGAGGTCTTTCTGAACGACGGAGCCGAAATCCATCGCGGGGATGTGGCTTTTATCGTGTCGGGTAGTGTGCGCTCTATCTTACAAGCCGAACGCCTCGTGTTGAACATCATGCAACGGATGAGCGGCATTGCCACCGTCACGCATCGATATGTGAGACAACTCGAAGGAACTTCGGCCAAAGTATTGGATACCCGAAAAACTACCCCCGGTATGCGTATGCTCGAGAAACAGGCGGTGAAGATTGGCGGAGGTACCAATCATCGTATCGGACTTTTCGACATGATTCTGCTGAAAGATAATCATGTCGATTTTGCCGGAGGAATAGAGAAGGCCATCCGCAGTGCACAGCATTATCTGAAAGAAAATAATAAAAAACTGAAGATCGAGGTCGAAGTCCGGAATTTTGATGAACTCGATGAGGCCTTGCGTACGGGAGGTATCGACCGTATCATGCTCGATAACTTTACGCCCGCGAATACGCGCCGTGCAGTGGAGTTGGTCGATTGCCGCGTGGAGCTTGAATCTTCCGGCGGAATTACATTTGATACGATCCGTGAGTATGCCCTTGCCGGCGTCGATTATATTTCGGTAGGCGCGCTTACACATTCGGTCGATAGTTTAGATATGAGTCTTAAAGCACTTTAAATCGAAATGAATACGAATAAAGATAAACAAGAACTGCTTGATCAGCGTTATATGCGTATGGCTTTTATTTGGGCGGAAAACTCTTATTGTAAACGCCGTAAGGTCGGAGCATTGCTCGTAAAAAATAAGATGATTATTTCCGATGGATATAATGGAACGCCATCGGGATTTGAAAATATTTGTGAAGATGAAGGTGGCGTCACTAAACCGTATGTGCTGCACGCCGAGGCGAATGCAATTACAAAAGTGGCGCGTTCGAACAATAGTAGTGAAGGGGCCACTCTTTATATTACCAGCTCGCCTTGCATCGAGTGTGCCAAATTAATTATACAGGCGGGGATCGCGCGCGTGGTCTATGCCGATGCGTACCGCTTGAGCGATGGGATTGAACTGCTTCAAAGGGCAGGTATTGAAATCCTGGCAGTTGAATTAGAAAAATAAATACAACACGTAAAATGGATTCGGGAAAGAAAGTTAAAATATGGCTCCCTTTGTGGGTAGCGTTAGGGATTGCCCTGGGACTGTTTATCGGTAGCCGGTTTGCTCAATTCGGCAATACCGGAAAAATAGATGGTGCCGGAAAGATTGATGCGTTACTCAATTATATCGACCGTTCGTATGTCGATACGGTAAATATGCGACTCTTGGTTGAAGAGGCGCTCCCAAATATTGTACAACAGCTTGATCCGCACTCGGTGTACATTTCTGCCAACGAAATGAAACGTGTCAATAACGATCTGGAAGGGCATTTCTCGGGTATCGGCGTTTCGTTTTATCTTTTAAGGGATACGATTGTCGTTACCGGTATCGTACCGGGGGGCCCCTCCGAAGCAGCCGGCATACAACAATGGGATCGTATTGTGACGGTTGATGATTCTCTTCTTGTAGGAAAAGGTCTCGACAACGACAAAGTCCTTAAGGCTTTGCGGGGCGAGAAAGGTTCGGAAGTGAAACTGGGGGTCGTACGTGACGACAATCCCCAACTCATTGATCTGGTTATTACACGCGATGATATTCCGGTTAGCACCGTGCAGGCTGCTTATATGCTGAGCGATGCGGTGGGCTTTATAAAAATCGGCTCTTTTGGCTTTAATACTTTCCGGGAATTTATTTCTGCTATTTCAAAGCTCAAAAGTATGGGAGCGCGCGGCTTCGTGGTCGATTTGCGTGGAAATGAAGGAGGTCCGCTCGATATCGTCGTGGCCATGGTGAATGAATTTCTCGGCAAAGGCGAACTGATTGTCTATTCCGAGGGACGGAACTTTCCCCGCACCGATAATTATGCAAATGGCACCGGAACCTGCAAAGACGATGATATTGTGATTCTGATTGATGAACTGAGCGCTTCGGCCAGCGAAATATTTGCCGGGGCTATTCAGGATCATGACCGCGGCTTAATTATTGGTCGGCGTTCTTTTGGAAAAGGATTGGTGCAGAGTCAGCGCTCTTTCCCCGATGGCTCGGCTGTGCGGTTAACTGTGGCGCGCTATTATACGGCCTCCGGACGCTCTATTCAGCGCACTTATCAACGGGGCAAGTTTCAAGAGTATGAGATGGAGGCTCTTAATCGGTACCTGCAAGGGGATTATGCAAATGTCGACACGACGGGCACCATGGAACCTTTTAAAACGCTTGGAGGACGCATGGTTTACGGCGGACATGGCATCATGCCCGATATTTTTGTTCCCCGCGATACGGTTGGTTATAATTCGTATTACAACACCATCGTCAATAAAGGACTTTTGCAGGAATATGCGATTATTTATTCCGATATGAACCGCAATAAGCTCAAAGAGTTTGATAACTGGGAAGAGTTGCATCATTATTTAACGAGGCAACCGTTATTGTTAAATGTGGTGAGCTATGCCGATAACAACGGCGTTCGTAGAAGGCCCTATTATATTCAGGAATCGAGTGAGTTGATAGAATCTCAATTGGAAGCGCTTATTGTTCGTAACTTTTTTGGAGAGGAGGCTTTCTATTTGGCTTTCCTTAAAAAGGATCCTCTTATACGAAAAGCAATTCAATTGATTGAAACCGGCAAAGCTACTCCGGTGGCCGTTGTGAAGGGAGAGTATGTCTGAATCGGAAGTGATATCGGTCTCGAAACAGCTCCTCAGAAAGCAGGTAGCTTTGTATAAACGTTCTTTTTCGGAAAAACAACTGTCGGATTTTTCGCAAGAAACTATTTCGATGCTAATCCAATCGGAGTTTTTCAGAAAAGCCCGGTGTATCTTGGCTTATTGCAGTATGCCCGATGAGGTCGACACGCGTTGGCTCTTAAAAACACAGGACGATTCGAAGCAGTTTCTGTTGCCGGTTGTCACCGGTGAAGACTTGACGCTGAAGGCTTATACGAGCGACGAAAAGATGATTTGTTCCACGTATGGGATATGGGAACCGGAAGGAGATCGGTTTACGGCTTACCGTGATATCGATTTGGTGATTGTTCCGGGGGTTGCCTTCGACAGAAAGTTGCACCGCCTGGGAAGAGGAAAAGGATTCTATGATCGTCTCTTGCCGGATATTTCCGCACCAAAAGCCGGTATTTGTTTTAATTTTCAGCTGTTTAATGAAGTTCCGTTTGGTGAGGATGATTACAAAATGGATATCCTCTTCACTCAAAGCGAAATGATTATGAAATAGAGGGGGCAAGTGTTTCGGCTCTTGTTTTCAAATCACTTATATATTTATGTGTCATTTAAATCTTGAATTATGAGTAAAATTTTAAAAAACTATTTATATAAAAAGGTATTATCGAGGTTTAGCGTCTTTTTAATAGATATCCTCATCATTATCTTTTCGTGTATATTTATGTTTGTATTGCGTTTCGGCTTCCAAGACCTGACCGACACTATAAGGGCCGATGGTATGATGATAACTTTCTTGCTTGTGTTATTTAACACCGTGTTTTTTATCATCTTCCGTACGTTTAGCGGTATTTTAAGGTTTTCGTCTTTCTCCGACTTGTTAAGAATTGTATATGCCTTGAGTTTAGGGTACGGACTTGCCTTTTTATCGGCGGTGCTTTTACTGGATATCCATATCGGTTTTACCCTCTTCAAAGAAGTGTTTTTTGCGACGTATGTCCTGAATGTCTTGCTCATGGTTTTCTCGCGTGTTTTTGTCAAGGAAATATATGAAGCGCTGATAGGGACGGAAAGTAAAGCCGTAAATGTGTTTGTGTATGGAACAAAAGAAACCGGTATAAGTGTGGCGAAAGCGTTAAAAGCCAATAGCGAATTTAATTTTAAGGTATTGGGATTTATTTCGGATGAACAGCATATGATCGGGAAAGATTTGCTCGGTGTGAATATTTATGCCAATAACGACCGCTTATTCCGTATTCTCGAAAGCAAAGATGTGAAGACCATTATTATCTCTCCGCAAAAGATGGAAGAGATTAAAGATACGAATATGCTCAGTAATTTTGTCGATCATAATATTTCGTTAATGACCACTCCCCCCATCAGTGAATGGAATGGTTCTTTAACCAGCCGTGCGCAACTGAAGGATATTCAGATCGAGGATTTGCTGCTTCGTGACCCTATTAAAATAAACATGATGCAGATTGCTTCGGATATTCAGGGCCGGCGCATATTGGTGACGGGCGCTGCGGGTTCGATTGGTAGCGAAATCGTACGGCAGGTGGCTAAATTCAATCCTTTTAGCGTTACACTCATTGATCAAGCCGAGACCCCGTTGCATGATATCCGCTTGGAGCTTCAGGAGAAATGGCGCAATTTACCGATGAAAATTGTCGTAGCCGATATTACGAATGCTTCGCGCATGGAGAATATATTCCGGGAGTTTAAGCCTCACTATATTTTCCACGCAGCGGCTTACAAACATGTTCCTATGATGGAAGATAATGTTTCCGAATCGGTGCAGACGAATATAAACGGGACGAAGATACTCGCTGACCTCGCCGTTAAGTATGGCGCCGATAAATTTGTGATGATTTCTACCGACAAGGCAGTAAATCCTTCGAATGTAATGGGCTGTTCGAAAAGAATTTGTGAGATATATGTTCAGTCATTGGCGAAATATCTCGAAAAAACAGGCCGCAACAAAACACAATTTATTACAACTCGATTTGGAAATGTACTCGGGTCGAATGGTTCGGTTATTCCTTTATTTAAAGAACAAATAAAGAAGGGAGGTCCGGTAACGGTAACCCATCCCGAAATTATCCGCTATTTTATGACTATTCCCGAAGCTTGTCAATTGGTGTTGGAAGCCGGCTCCTTTGGAAAAAACGGAGAAATTTATATATTCGATATGGGCAAGCCGGTGAAGATATTGAATCTAGCCAAAAGGATGATTCGCTTATCGGGGTCGCCGAATGTGAAAATTGAATTTACCGGATTGCGTCACGGTGAAAAGTTGTACGAAGAGCTTCTCAACAACGAAGAAAAAACGAAGCCTACCCATCACGAGAAGATTTTGATTGCAGATGTCCGCAAGTACGAATACCCGGAAGTCAGTGACCAAATCAATTCTTTGATCAAGCTTTCTTATGAATATGACGAGATGCAGATTGTCAAAAAAATGAAGGAAATAGTGCCGGAGTTCCATAGCATCAATTCACCTTTCGAAGATGTCGACCGGCAACTTGAGAATGCCGCTGATAAAAAGGTCGAATCGGCCTCGGCAAAGGGATAATAACGTGTCATTACTGCATGGCGGATTAAGCCTTCAGAATTCCTTGTATTTTGCAGAGTTTCGTATAGTAACCGTCCAAAGCATAAAGGGTGTCGTGTTTGCCCGACTCTACGATTTGTCCGTCTTGTAATACATAAATCATGTCGGCATTTTTCACCGTCGATAGGCGGTGGGCAATGATAATCGTGGTGCGGTTCTTTAATAAATGTTCCAATGCTGCCTGTACAAGTCTCTCCGAGTCGGAGTCTAATGCTGATGTCGCTTCATCCAGAATAAGTATTTGAGGATCCTTTAAGATGGCTCGCGCGATGCTGATGCGTTGGCGTTGTCCTCCCGATAGCTTTCCCCCACGGTCACCGATATTCGTTTGATAGCCTTTAGGCGTGGCGATAATAAACTCATGGGCATTCGCTATCCGGGCGGCTTCAACGACCTGTGCTTCGGTTTTGTTTTTAGCGCCGAAAGCAATATTATTGTATATCGTATCATTGAAAAGAATAGCTTCCTGATTTACGTATCCGAAAAGCGAACGCAAATCCTGCAACCCGGTATCTTTTATATCCGTATCATCGATATAGATCCCGCCTTCTTGAATATCGTAAAATCGAGGTAACAAATCGGCAAGCGTCGATTTGCCCGATCCCGATTGACCGACAAGCGCAATGGTTTTTCCTTTTTCAATATGCAGATTGATTCCTTTGATTACCCACTCCGAATTATATTTAAACCACACGTCTTTATATTGAATATCTTTCTTGAAATGTAACGGTGTGTTGCGGGTGGTGTAAGATTTTTCATTTTCTGCATCCAATATCTTGTCGATTCTTTCCATGGATGCCAGTCCCCGTTGGACAGCATACGCCGATCTCGAAAATTCCTTTGCCGGATTAATGATGCTATAGAAAATAGTTAGATAGTAAATAAAGGTTGCGGCATCGATCATGGTGGAACCCTTTAAAATAAGAGAACCGCCAAACCAAAGCACAACCGCAATGGTGAGAGTTCCCAGCAATTCGCTCATGGGATGGGCTAGGTTTTGCCGGCGCGCAATCCGGTTCGACATCCGTCGGAACTCATTGCTGCCGCTGTGAAACCGTTTTGATATATCATCTTCGGCATTGAACGCTTTAATCACCCTTAATCCACTCAGTGTTTCCTCCACTTGCGACATTAATTCCCCCCATTTATTCTGGGCTTCGAAAGAACTTTTCTTAAGGGTTTTCCCTACCGTTCCCATAATATATCCCATTAAAGGAAGAAGCACGAGAACAAATAAAGTGAGTTGCCAACTCAACAAAACCATCGTGATAAAATAAATAAGCATAAGAATAGGATTCTTAAACAGCATATCCAGCGAACTCATCACCGAGTTTTCCACTTCATTTACATCGCCCGATATGCGTGATAAGATATCTCCTTTTCTTTCTTCCGAAAAAAATCCGATGGGAAGTTTCAGTATTTTATCATTAATTTGATTACGTATGTCGCGCACGACGCCAGTCCTTATTGGAATAATGAAATACGATCCGAAATAGGCGGTGCCTGTTTTGAGGATGGTCATCATTACCAAGAAAACGGATAAAATCATTAATGTATAGGTATTGCCATACATATCCATTATTTGCGTCACATACCAATTCAGATTGTTTAAAACAACATCCACAAACGAACTGCCAGGAGCGTTCCATTCTATAAATTTATAAGTGCCCGTATTTACTTTAAAGAGCACTTGAAGTATTGGGATAATTGTCGCCAATGAAAAAACATTCAGGAAGGCGGTGAGGATATTGAAACCAAAAGTAAGAACTACATACTTTTTATAAGAGAGCAAAAAACGTTTTATGAGTCTTATTATACCTTTCATTTGATCTGTCTTGGCGATGTTCTGCGATTTTATAACCAAAAAATAATCTATTCGTAAATCGGGCGCAAGATAGTCATAAATTATGATTCTCCTTGTTTGAAGACCGTTTTATTTTATGCCGGTGAGTTTTTTTGAAAAAAAGATTGATTTTTTTTCATGTGTTTATAATGCTTTTAATCTGATTGTTGAAGCTTATTAGGAGTGAGGAGGTGAAAAATATATTGAAAAAAAGCATTAGATAATTTTGTTCGTAATAAAAAAGCCCTTATCTTTGCACCCGCTTTTGAGAACAACAGGAAGTTTAAGTCAAAAGGAAACG
>ENA-UOOR01000099-UOOR01000099.1-fermentation-metagenome-genome-assembly--contig:-NODE-99-length-119400-cov-5.228263_pt1 | contig 119400 bp, 107 predicted proteins | sample MGYA00245780_ERZ724029 | MGnify/ENA primary metagenome ERZ724029 (study PRJEB28704, sample SAMN03018315) | fermentation metagenome | biome: anthropogenic terrestrial biome; feature: soil...
CTGCATCCGGAAGGATTTTGATCTCTATTTCTATCTGAATCACAAAAGGGTTTGCATAATAAAAAGTCTCACGCGAACGACTGTATTTTATGTCCGCACCCATATCTTTGATTTCTTCCAGAATATTATACAGTTGCCTCCGGCTCAAATGCACCCGGCCGGCAAGCCTGTCCGGACATCCTGTCGATTCGGTACGAATTAACCGATGAATATATCGAATGCGTTCTATTTGTTGAAAAAGTGTCATAACTGTAAGGAATTATTAAATTATCGCCTATCGTATTACATGGAACTGTTCGTTCCACAAACGGGTATATACGCTGTCGTTCTTATAGAGATCTTCATGTGAACCAGCCTCCACCAGCTTACCCTTCTCCAGCACAATAATCAAATCGGCATCCCGTATAGTACTCAACCTGTGTGCGATCATAATAATGGTCTTTCCCTCCTTTGCCAAGTCGGAAAGCGTTTGTTTGACAAATCGTTCCGATATCGAGTCGAGCGAGGAAGTCGCTTCATCGAAAATCAGCACTTCCGGCTTCTTATAAATAGCCCTTGCCACGGCAATACGCTGTCGTTCGCCGCCCGAAAGGGTCGCACCGTGTTCACCGATATACGTCATGAATCCGTTGGGTAGCCCCTCGATAAAATCATTCAATCCCAACCGGCTGCTTATTTCCGTGATTCGTTGAATATCGGGAGCCATGTCTCCCAAAGCGATATTTTCGATGATGGAACCGGCGAACAACTCTATATGTTGCGGCACGGTACTGATGCTCTTCCGTAAACTTTCGTTACTGATTTGATTGATATTGTAATTCCCGATTTTTATTTTACCGGATTGTATGGGATAAATGTTTTGAAGCAGGGATATCAACGTCGTCTTTCCCGAGCCGCTTTCCCCGACGATGGCGGTGGTTTTTCCCTTGGGGATGGTAATGCTCAACGATTCGAAAACCTGCTTGCGGCTTCCATATCGGAAATTCACGTTTTCCAATGTAATGTTGCCGACCATAGAAGGAAAAAGCGTGATTTTAGTATTCACCTCTTCTTCCTCCCTCTCCAAATCCATGATCTGAAACAACCGGTCGGCGGCGATCATCGCATCCTGCACCGTTTGATTAGCCGAGATCAACGATCCGACGGGGGTGACCACATACCCTACCAACGAATAGAAAACCATCAACGTACCGGGCGTGATGTGTTGTTGAATAACCAAATCGCTCCCGGCCCACAGCACGGCTACGGTTATCGCCGACGATACGAACTGAATGCCGTTTTGCGCAATAATGGCGCCGTAAATGCTTTTAAACGTATTACGGATAAGCCTTACAAAACGTGTTTCGGTTTTTATATTCGCGTAATCTTCAATGCCGAACCGCTTGATGGTGTTCATGGAATTGACCGACTCTACCAGTTGGCTTTCCAAGTCGGCATTGGTTTCCATAATCCGGCGTTGATATTTTTTGTTGAGTTTGTTAAACGCAATATATATCAGTGCAAACAAAGGCGCCGAGGCCAAAGTGATCAATGCCAGTTGCCAGGAGTAGACAAACATCACGCACAACGTGAAAAGCAAAATCATGGTATTCACGGCCAAGTCGATGGAAGCATTATTGATGAAGTTGCGTATCTTCACCGCGTCGCCCACCCTCGAAATAATTTCCCCTACCCGCATGCTGTCGAAGAACTGTTGCGGCAGTGTGAGCAAGTGTTTATAATATCCCAATATCAGCACCGCATCGATATGCTGCCCCGTACGCAATGCCAGAATACTTTTCATCGAACCGATAAACGTGCGCAGAATGATAATGAAAACCATGATGATCCCCATCAGGTGCAATAGATTATAATTCTTGTCGATCAATACATAATCGGTTATCTTCCCTACATATACCGAAGTCGATAATCCCAATATGCTGAACATGACGGCTCCGAAAAGCGCCTGAAACATCATGCTTTTATGCGGAAGCAAAAGTTCAAAAAAACGGAGGAAAAGGCTTTTGGTGTAACGCCCTTTCTGAAACGACACGTCTTTTTCGGTAAGAAGTAAAATACCGGTCCATTCTTTTTCGAATTCTTCCCTTGTCTTTTTATGTATTTTCCCGTCGGCCGGATCCATCAGGATGACCTGCTTATCCGTTGCATGATACAACACCACAAAATGATTCAACGCTTCTTTCACCACAATATGGGCGATGACAGGAAAAGGGCTGAATTTAACCAATGTATCGTAGTCGCCTTTCACCCCTTTGCAATTGATGCCGATTTTCTTTCCTGCCTGTATCAATCCCAACAGGTTCGTACCTTTTTTATCGGTAAAAGCATACTGCCGTATTTTGGCTATGGGAAAACGCAATCCGAAATGAGCGGCGACCGAAGCAAGGCAAGCCGCGCCGCAGTCGGTAATGTCGTGTTGTTTTATTTTTATTCCTTTTTTCATTTGGATATCGTTTCAATGGCTATCGCGAAGCATGTTGGCCGTTACGACTGATACTGTGAGGGATTCATCCAACTGTCCATTTTCTGGTAAAGCAATTGGAAAAGGCTTCTGCGTGTCAGGACAAAATGCGCCTGCACCGTCATACCTTTCTTTAAATATCCCCGTGTACCGTTTTTAAGGGAGAGATAATCCCTGCCAAGCACGCACTTTACTTTATAATAACTGCTGTTGGAGTTGGAGTCGAAATAGAAGTCGGACGATATTTCACGTATTTTCGCCGGAATCGTTCCCCATTCATTATAGTTGAACGATTCTATTTGGATATTTACCGGCATGTCTTTTTGCAGATAGCCTATATTCCGTGGCAGGACATATACTTCGGCATACAATGTTGAATCGGGGCTGATGAGACCCATCGTTTGTCCGGCCGCCACATTGTTTCCTTTATAAATACCCATGAATTGTTCTACCGTTCCGTTCACCGGAGCCGTTACATAATAAAACTCGCGGTCTTTCTTCAATTGGTTGAGCGAACTTTGTAACTCCAATCTATTTAAGGTTAGGGTATTGCAGTCCGTCTGCCAAACGCTCAGTTGGTTGTCTCTAAGGGACGATAACTCGTTTTGCGCGTTGCGCATGGCATACAAGTACTGTTCGTATTCCTCGGCGGAAATTACTTCGTTATCATATAACTTTTTGTTCCGGTTATATTCGCCGGTACACTTTTCGAGCTGTGTTTCCAACTCTTTTCTCTTTTTGGTATAATAAGCGTGCTCCTGCCTGCGTACGCCGGAAGAAAACTTATCCGGCGTTTTACCTGCTATCAATTGATGCAAGTCACTTAGTTGATTCGATATATCCGTAAACTGTTGTTGTAGATATACGGCTTTGGACTGAAAATTATCCGTTCGGAAATGGAGTAGAACCGTTCCTTTCGTTACTTTTTGCCCCTCCTTTACATATACGCTGTCTATCCGTTCGGACACGGGCGACTTAATTTCCGCACGTTCTTCCACCGGGCGTATCCTGCCGGCAGCTTGCGCAGTAACATCTACGTAAATAAACGGTAACGAAACCAAGCAAACGGTAACGGCTGCAAGCACCACCCAATAAATAGCCTGTGATTTCGTCGTGTGTTTATAGATGTAAGCCGGAAGACTGTCTTTTAGATAATCGGGAGGAAGGATAGACATATTATTGCACTTGTCACTTTATAATTTCTGAACATGTATCTATAAAAAAACAGAGAAATACTTCACCAAACATCACGAAAAGGATGTTTGGTGAAGTCACATTAAAGTAAGATTGCCCCAACGGAGAAATAAATATTACGATGTAATAATTTACCCGAATTATTATACTCTTGCATTGGGGTTAGCCCATGAATATAATCCACAGAAAAGAAAAAATTCTTATAAAAAAGATCACACCCTGCAAAGAGGCCCGCATCGGCCCTGTTGAACGGACGGTAATCGAAGTCTTTTCCCTGAAGTGTTCCTTTATTGCCTTCGAAGCTATATATGCCGATAGCTCCGCTTTTTCCAAGCGATTGCTCCGATTCGATTATCCCTTTCCCTGAAATCCCATAAGCAAAATATCCGCCAAATCGGGGGACAAGCCTTATATTCGTATTCAGGAGAATTGAATAACCGATGCTTACAGGTAATTCCAAATAAGATAGTTTATATTCATACTTGTCGATGACGGCTGCCGGAATATTATCCGAAGGGGCATATAATGTGCCTCCCTTGCGAGTGAATTTTAATTCCGCGTGCACTATCCAGTCTGTGTTGTTTAACTCATATTCCCCAATCACTCCAATAGAAGGGAACACATTTATCGGCGTATATTTACTCTCGGACGTAAGACCCGAATAAACACTTCCAGCCTTTACGCCGAGTTTGATTTGCGACGTAGCTTTTTGCGAAAAGATGAAAAAGACGCTTAAACAAACTACAAAAAGAGTAATCCTTTGCATTATGTTCTTTTTACTCTTAAGTTTATACATATAAATAAATTATAATGTTGATTTTCCGATCTTATAAGGTAAAGTCCATTCGGCCCCATCTGTTATATCCTTGTACCAATTATCAGGAGAAGAACTGAGAAGATTATTCGTAGAAAAAACAAATCCTCTTTGATATATTTGTTTGGATATTAATTCATCGCCCTTTTTCATATCGAACTTAATTTCAAACTCTCCCTTAACTTTTTTATATTCTGCCGATACTTTTACATTCATTTCCTTAATAGCCGAACCGGGATCTTCTTCATGAAGCATTACGCCTATTTCATTCAGGGGATCTTGCCAATCCCCCACAATTAAATAATTAAGAGAATGCACGATACCCTTTTTTATATCTTTTCGTGAAACATAAAATTTCTTGTAACTTGTATTCATCGCCAAAGAAGTTAAGTTCCCATTATCTTTTATCTCAAAATTCTTCGGCGCTCCTGCCTGAATAATAATTTCCGATCCCCCTCTAAACCAAGAATCAAATTGTCGGCTTATCTTAAGAGTTCCCAAATAAACGCTATAAACGTTAGTGGAAGAAGGGGTAGAAGGGGTATTATTAATGACATCCGCTACTGGCTTATCAATCTCCAATGAAATATCCGGATTTATGATATCCCACTCTTCTTGTACTCTTTCCGTTTCATTTATTACCCAAACCGGAGAATCGATAGCGTATTCTTCATCCACGATCATTTGAGTTGGAGGCAACGCTTTTCTTGTTGTGCTTTGAAAGGAAGAAAACGTATACGCATAATTCCAATCCTGCTCATTTTCCGGGTCAAAAGTAATTACAGGCATTGTTTCACCATCCCAGTTGTCAGAATAAGGCCAATACAAATTGATCCCCTCTTCTTTTAACTGATCAAATAAATCAGTAACGAAATTGGTACTACGAGTTCCCGATAGGGTATTAAATTTTTCTAATAAAGCTTTTCCAAAAAGATTTTGACTAACATCACTCCTTGTTGTAGTTTCAGGGTAAACAACAGGACTTAATATTTCTGTAAACGGCATATCTTCATCATATCCTTTTTCTAGTGATTTTGTTACTCCCGAATTAATTTCTTTGATCATATCGATGCTTACATCTATTTCTGATATTAACTTGGCTATCGAAGCCAATCTCGATTCTTCCGGTAGATTAACCGTTTTTTCTGCGGTCTTGTTCTGAATAACTTCTTCCGCTTCATTCTTTTCGCATGCCGAAAATATTACTAAAGCCATAATAAATGCTGGGGCTATTAAATAATTCACCTCTTTCATGCGCTTGATTCTTTTTTTATTCATTTTCTTTAATCTAATTGATTAATGTCTCTCTTTATGAGAAGATTTCTATTTATTTGAGTATCCTGCAACGTAAAATATTATTCTCGTCATAATAGAATTCATACTTTGTTCCTCCAAAGGTGTTTTCTAATTCTTCCTCATCAAGCAAAACGAACTTTTTGTTTTTTAAATATTTCATAAATATATTGTTTTAAAATGTAAGGCAAAATTAATGGATTGCGTCCATATAATAGCTTAACAGAACGTTATATAACAGTCTGTCTTATCTTATATAACATCTTAACGTTATAATCCTCTAATAAATTGTCTATTAGTACGTAATGTTTGAATAATTGCAATTATATATTAACTTAAAAGAGATTCGTTTCGATTAACTTCATATTGTAGAAAAGATGTCTTTCTTGTGATTAAGAAAACAAGAAATAGATTTCCTACTTTTTTTCTACGTTAATATATTGTCATCAAAAAACAGTATATTTGCAACAGAATGAAAGGAAACCATAATACATACATAAAAACTCTGACAATAACCGCAATCATCTTAATTATGATATTGCAGGGTATATGGCTATACTATGCGTATTCAATACATCGAGAACAACTTTTAGCCCATGTGAATGAATCTTTCAAAATATCGGTAGATATTGAAATGCTGATAAGGGAAAATGCAAGTAAAAACCTCTTCTTAACTAAAAAGGATGATACAAATGTATCGGAAAGAGGAGTCGGAATTATAGATACTGATTCGATATCAGCTTTAGGCACCTCCGTTTCTCTTATGTTTCAAGAATATTTATTTCAAAATCAATTTTATATTTCATTGCCGGATGTAGATTCTCTTTTTCACTCCGAAATAAACAAACAACATATTGAAGGCGAGTTTATCATCAATCGCCTTAACCCGATTACCGGCGAAGTACTGGAAACGACCGGTAAAAACGAAACCGGCACACTGAAAGGCGCCATGGCTTCAATCATTATTCCTATCCGCATGGACGGGAGCGAGGGGATGCAGGTATTACTGGTATCGCCTTATCGTACTATTTTCCGGCAAATGACTTTTATCCTCATCCTTTCGCTTTTGCTGGTCATCTTTGTGGGATATGCCATGTTTTACCAACTCCGTTCAGTGATAAAGGAAAAACATCTGCGTCAACTGCAAACCGATTTCTCCAATGCGCTTATTCACGATATGAATACGCCACTACAAACCATTGCACAAGTCAACGCTCTACTCAAAGATGACCGTATCAGCCATCATCCGGAGAAAAGAAATACGTACATCCATCTCGCACAACAGCAAATACTCAACCTGCAAGCGATCATCGACCGGATATTGACGATAGCACGTGCCGAAAACACACGCTTGGAAGTGAATCTTACGCTCCTCTCCGCTAAAGAAATCATTCTGCCGTTGGTGGAAAAATTTCAAGTGCAGGCAAAAAACAAGTTACCTTCACGACGGACTTCATACCCGAAGACATCCTTTTTCAAGCCGACCGCACACTACTCACCAACGCCATAAGCAACGTTATCGACAATGCCGTGAAATATTCGGGACCGTCGGTAACGATCGATATCCGGTGCGAGCAAATAGACAACGATGTATATATTTACATAAAGGATAACGGGTACGGGATATCGAAAAAAGACCAGGAGAAAATTTTTGCAAAGTTCGAACGGGGAAAAGCCGTAGAACGCAAGGACGCCAAGGGATTCGGACTCGGGCTTAGCTATGTAAAACGCGTGATGGAAGCCCATCTGGGTACGGTAAATTTATTCAGCCGGGAAGGAAAAGGAACGGAATTTGTGTTATATTTGCCTTTCAGAAAAGAAAAGTAACCATTCATTAGCAATGCGATATGATAAAGATTCTTTTGGTAGAAGATGATGAAGCTTGCGCGTATACTATACAAGGCGGGCTTGAATTGATCGGTGATTATGCCGTGATTCGGGCAAAAGACGGAGTGGAAGGTTGGAGTCTGTATTGTACAGAAAAACCGGATGTCGTCGTTTCCGATATCGAAATGCCTTTCATGGACGGAGGGGAACTACTCAAAAAGATCCGTGCCGACAATCCTTCGGTGGTGGTCATCATGGAATCGGGTAAAACCACTCCGAAAAGTGTCGTTGAAAGTTTAGAGTTGGGCGCAGATGATTATATCAAAAAACCTTTCATCGCCGAAGAACTGCATGCCCATATTCAGGCTATATTCAGAAGACTCCATATCCGTACGAATGAAAATCAGGAAGATTCTCCGGCGACGGTTGTCCGTATAGGAAAGTACCGGTTCGACGTACACGAGAATATGTTAGAAATAGGCATGCAAACAATCAAACTTACCGACCGGGAAGCGAATATCCTGAAAATACTTTACGACCGCAAAAACACAACCGTGCCGCGTAAAGAGATACTCTCCTCTTTTTGGAAAGATGAAAATGATCCTTTTCATTCACGGAGCCTCGATGTGTTTATTTCCAAGTTACGGAAATACCTTTCATTCGATCCGTCGGTCAAAATCGTGGTCACACGTGGAAAAGGGATCAGGTTGATTGACTGAATGCGATAAGGTTCTTTTCATTATCAATTCACAATAAAAATAGAGCATCAGTTGCTCAAATTTACAATTAACTGATGCTCCATAACGTATTGTATTCTATCTCTTTTTCGTATCCTTAGCCTTTTTCATTACCGTTAAACGGGGAAAATAATTATTCGTCGCTGCTCATCGACACCTCCACGCGGTTTCCCTGTCCGAACAATCGATCGGCAAACTGTCGTAAGGATGCTTCGCTGAGGCTTTCCACCTGTTGCAGGTAATCCTTTTCCAAATCGACCTGATACACGTAATATTGCCACGCATTTTTCAACGCATATTCATTCTTCCGCTTATTATCGGTATGTTGCTTCACCATATATTCCTTTACTTTTTGCAACCGGGCAGCGGCCGGACCGTTTTGCCGGATACCATCTACGATACCATTCATGGTTTCCACCAGTTCCGTCCTTCGGCCGGGATCGGTATCGAATTGGAACTGTAGCGTAAATCCTTCCACCGGCAGTTTCTCCGCTTCGTGACGTACCCTCACGCCGTATGTTCCGCCTTTTTCTTCGCGTATCTGATCGGTAAATTCCATTTGGAAAAGCTGCGCCAATGCATCGAGATACACAGTGTTTTTTACATCGTACGCCATACCGCCGGTATATACGATGGCCGTAGTGGCTTTCGGCGTTTCCAGCGTGCGCGTAAAACTGTTGGTATAAACGCCTTTACGAGTGGGCAACTCTTTGATTTGCGGTTTTTCGCCCGACGCACTTCCGGGCAGGGAAGCGATATATTGTTCCACCAATGGCTTCAACTGTTCGCCCGATACATTCCCGGTGAAAGTAAAAGTATAACCGGAGGCATCGGCAAAACGGCTTTTGTAGAGTTCAAGCAGTTTATCGTAATTGCAGGCATCGATTTCCTGCGCCGTCGGAATCGTCATACGGGGGTTGCCAAAGTACATGGCGCTCATCAACGAATCGGTAAACACAAACTCCGGATTACCGGCAAGCGTGGGCAATATTCCTTTCAATCTGCCTGCAAGCGACTGATACGCCTTATCATCCTTCCGTACAGAGGTAAAGTTGAGATAAATAAGTTGCATGAGCACCTCCAAGTCTTTACTATTGCTCTTGCCGCCAATCGATTGATTGTATTGCTTTACGCTGAAAGAGACTTCGGCATTTTTACCGGAAAGATTTTTCTTTAGGTCGGTCGCGCTGAAGTTGCCTAATCCGCCCACCGTGGCCAAATCGTCCATCAACTTGATCTCCGCAAGATACCGGTCGTCAAACGAAGATGTCCCGCCAAGGGCGAATCCCGACAACAGAATTTCATCTTCCTTATAATCGGTGTTTTTTACAACAACTCTCGCACCGTTCGAGAGTGTCCAGACGAGCGTTTGCCTGTCCCCGTCTTTTTCTTCTTTCACGATTTTCCCTTTCGCCGGAAGAGTGGCCAACAAGGGTTCTTTCACCGTATTGTCCTTATAAGCCGCAAGCTGCTCGCCATCGACGGAGCGGATGATTTCGCGCATTTCCGCTTCGGACGGATAGGTTTCCTTTTCATTTCCCATAATCACTAACACCCGGTTTTTATCCGATACTAATTGCTGCATGATTTGGTTGACAGTTTCCAAAGGGATAGCCGGCGTCAGTTGTTGCGCCAAAGCATAACGGTCTTCCAATGATGGAATCGGTTCGTTTTTAAGAAAATGAGCGATATATTGCGTGACATAGAAGTTGTTTTGTTGCTTTTCGCGTTCGTTGTACTGCTTTTCGAGCTTGCTCAGGTAATTGGCCTTAGCCCGTTCATATTCGCCTTCGGTAAACCCGAAGTCACGCGCCCTTTTCACTTCTCGCAACATGACGGCAATAGCCGTATCGGCCTTGTTAGGATTAGCTACGCTGATCACCTGCAACGCGTCCTTCGTTCCTACGCCGAAATACGAACTGTTATTAGCCAATCCGAAAGCGAAGGGTGGATTGCTTTCCTGTAACAATTCTTGCAAACGGTCGTTGAGCATTTGACCGATTATTTGTGTTACATACTGATAAACAAAATAGTCCATAGTTGTTTTTTTATCGGAGGAAACCGGATTCCTTTTGTAGGCGAGCATGATATTGTTCATCGGTAACTCTTTATCGACTGCTAGGGCGACGATTGGTTCGTCGTTGTCGGGAATCTGCTCGTAGATGCGCTCGGCGGGATTTTCCGCTTTCGGAATCGATGAAAAAAGGGTTTTGATTTGCTGCTCGATGGCGCGGGCATCTATATCTCCTGCGACTATTATTCCCTGTAGATCGGGGCGATACCATTTGTGATAATAATCGCGCAAGACTTGCGGTTTAAAATGATCCACCACACTCATTAACCCGATGGGCATGCGCTGTGCATATTTGCTGTCTCTGAATATGGCAGGCGCAATCGAATCGATAAGCCTTTGAGCGGCATCCCGGCTAGTACGCCATTCCTCATGGATCACCTTCCGTTCCTTCTCTATTTCGTCATCACGCAAGAGCAACGCATTGGCCCAGTCGTGCAAAATAAGTAGGCACGATTCCACGGCGCCGGTAGTGGTGGTCGGCACATCATTTATATTATAGATGGTTTCATCCATTCCCGTACCAGCGTTCAAGTTGGTTCCGAACTTCACGCCGATCGTTTCCAGATAAGAAATCAAACTCTGACCTTCTTTTCCTCCGGGAAAATTTTTCGTGCCGTTAAATGCCATGTGTTCGAGGAAATGGGCGAGCCCCCGCTGATTTTCTTCTTCCAGGATAGAACCCACTTTTTGGACAATATAAAAATCGGCCCGGTTTTCGGGAAGTTTATTTTCCCTGATATAATATGTCAGCCCGTTATCCAGTTTCCCGATTATAACATTCGTATCCACCGGAATGGGCGGCATTTGTTGCGCATGGATTCCAAGAGAAAGGAATAGCATGCCGCTCGTAATAATTGAAAATAATAAATGCTTCATAACTGATTGAAATAATTTATGTGAATGATGCCGTGAAGATAAGGCTTTTATACGATACGGTAGGTTAACGGAAGGTTATATAACGTTCCGTTAACGTTGATAAAGAGGAAACAGCACTTTTAGAATCGCCATGATCTGTCGCCACTTAGTACTCCTCCGAAAAGCGGTTGTTTTCCTTCTCCCCGGTTCAGATAGAATACAGAATCATTCTTTACCGCTATCTTATAAGCCTGTTTTAGATTACTTGAAACTTCGTATAACGAATCCTTTTCCAGATCGATGACGATTTTTTGAATACCGAGATGATCAAAAGAGGCTAAAAAGAATTTCTGCACTTCTGCCTCTGTAACCGTTTTTATTTCTCCTTTCTGTCCGGCATATAAATGTATATCGGATATGGAATATGCGCCGTTATAGACGTAGCTGTACATCTTTTCGGATGCTGGGGACACAAGTTCTTCCTTTTGACAGGATATCAATAAAATAACAGCTAACAAAAGATTGATTTTTGTTTCATGCCGTTTTGAATTCTAATCACTTAAATACCTTCTTTCGAGAATGCCTTTTTCAAAATAATAAATTATTTTTACTCAATTTGTTGTTTAAATTTATATGTGCAAAAGTAGCACTTTTGGTTGATTTGATAGGTTAAAACAACGTTATTTTACACGAATGATTATTATATTAGTGCATATCTTTATAGCATAAAAAGATAATAATTGCCAGAGAAAACAAATTCAATATCAGAGAGATGCTTTTTTCCTCAAAAAAGAAAAAAGCAAGTATATTAAAAACGATTAGAAACAACGCAATTATAACGATAACCTTTTTCATTATTTTAATTAATAAATTAGCAAGAAAGCACTAAAGAAGAAATAAATAAATTTTTCATGCAAAAATAAAGCTTTTCCGTGCAATATCCTTGCACGGAAAGAATATTTTATGGATCTGAAGAAATAAATCCGTTTATGTATGTATTTCCAGCCAACAGGTACATAAAATTCCGACTTTTTTATCTAAGTTCGTATTAAATTTCGCCGTTGCGAAAATAACGGCGGCGGTAAAAGCAATAGTCGGGCGCAGGCGTAAAATAGAAACTGCTTGCCTCACTCTTGAAAATAGGTAATTCAACTTTCGAAAGGACTTGTTATCCTGTTTTTCAGGTTTTATTCAGAATTCCGATTAATTTTGCAGTCGGAAATAAACAAAAGAATATGAAAGTGTTGATTATTGAAGATGAGCCTTCGATGCGCGAGATTCTCGAACGGGCGCTAACCAAAGAGCGTTTTGTCGTGGAAACAGCCGAAGACTGTTCTTCCGCCATGCGAAAGTTCGGCGTCTACGACTACGATTGCATTTTGTTGGACATCATGCTCCCCGACGGTAACGGCCTCGAACTGTTGCAACAGATCAAAAAGATGGGAAAAAAGGATCGGGTGCTTATCATTTCAGCGAAAGACTCGATCGACGATAAGGTGACGGGGCTAAATTTGGGCGCGGATGATTATCTCGCAAAACCGTTCCATATAGAAGAACTGGTTGCCCGGGTGAAAAGCCTCATCCGTCGAAACAACAACAGTCAAATAAGGCTCTCTTTTACCAATATCAACATAGACGAATCAGCTTTTCAGGCATTTGTGGATGATCGGCCGTTGGATTTGAGCCGCAAAGAATACGATATCTTGTTGTTTTTCATGTACCGTCCCAACCGGCTTATCCATAAAGAAGCGCTGGCCGAAAATGTGTGGGGCGACCATATCGATCAAACCGATAACTTCGATTTTATCTATGCGCAAATTAAAAATGTGCGCAAAAAACTCTCCGAATCGGGCGCTTCGGCCGAAATAAAATCGGTTTACGGGTTCGGATACAAATTTGTCGAGACATGAAGCTGATTTATAAAATCATTGGGAGCATCTCTCTTTCCGTCTTCTTCTTGCTCGGCGTATGGGCATTGTTGACTTACTTTACGTTAATGAAGGAGTTAAATGATGAGATGGACGAATCGCTCGAAGACATGGCTGAAATGGTGATCAAACAATCATTATCGGGGAATATGCCGGATCCCTCAAAGACATTCGGATCGCCTAATTTGGTCATCGCGGAGGTTACGCCCGGTTATGCCGAAGCGCATCCGGATAACCGCTTTTCGTCGGAAACCTTTTATTTGTCGGAAATGGAAGAAACCGTTCTTTCGCGCGTATTGCGCACGGTTTTTCAGAATCCCGACGGGCGGTTTTATGAAGTGATCGTCGCACAGCCTTCCTTCGAAAAAGACGATTTCGCAGAGTCGCTGCTTTACCTCATCATCCTTTTATACACGTCGATGCTTATCCTGTTGATCGCGGTAATCGTCGCCGTGTTCCGCCGCAACATGCGTCCTTTTTACAAGGTGATACACTGGCTGGAAAACTATAACCCCCACACCTCGAATAAGCCGCTCGACAATCCGACGAACATTTCGGAATTTCAAAAACTGAATCGTACCGTGACGGACTTCACCCGCAAGTCGCAGGAAGCCTTCGAACAGCAGAAAGAGTTTATCGGTAATGCTTCACACGAAATGCAAACGCCGTTGGCCGTATCGATGAACCGATTGGAAATACTTGCCGATGAGTCTCCGACCTTATCGGAAAACGATTTAAACGAAATCATGAAGACGCGCCACACGCTTAACCAAATCATCAAAATGAATAAAAGCTTGCTGTTGCTTTCGAAAATCGATAACGATCAGTTTCCCGAAGCCGCTCCTATTTCATTCGACGTTTTGGTGGAAAAGCATCTCGGGATATTCGCGGAAGCGTATTCGCACAAAAACATCCGGGTAAAAACGGATATTCGCGAAGCATTTATCCATACGATGAACGATTCGCTGGCCGATATCATTGTGGTTAACCTGCTTAAAAATGCATATATCTACAGCGATGCGGGCTCGGAAATATCCGTCAGCATGACGCCGGATGCATTCGTCGTGAGCAACACGGCTTCGGACGGGCCGTTGGATGAAGAAAAGATCTTCGAACGCTTTTACCGCCAAACGACTCAAAAAGGCTCTTCAGGATTGGGACTGGCCATCGCAAAAGGAATTGGCAAGATCAGCCGCTTGCAAATAGACTATGCATATCGTGAAAACCGGCATGTTTTTACGGTATCCAAACAATAAAAATCGATTCGACCGACACATTTCAGATTCTATTCAGATTTGCATCCTACCTTTGCCGTATAGTTAAAACAAAAAGAACCATTATGAGAACAAAAAACATTTTATTAGTAAGCCTTTTGGCTGTATTGGGATTGGTATTCCAAAGTTGTGACGATAAGAATGATGAAAAGAATATTCAATTCGCCGATCTCCCTTCAGTGTCGAAAACACTGGTGAACACGCATTTTGCAGATAAGAAAGTAGCGAGCGTGATGAAAGATAACGAGTTTATGGACAAGTCGTACACCGTATTCTTCACCGACGGCACCAAAGTGGAATTTGAAAAAAACGGCGAATGGGATAGCGTCGAGTCACCCGAAGGCGTTCCTTCGAGCATCATCCCCTCGAAGATTAGGGCATACGTTACCGAAAACTATCCCGACGAAAAAGTGATTACCATCGAGCGGGACCAAAGCGACAAGGAAATAGAAGTGGAACTGTCTAACCGGTTCGATTTGATTTTCGATGCAACGACACACGAATTAAAGAAAATGGACTAACCCCTAAAAAATAAACAAATGAAAAAAATTCTTTTAATAAGCGCTTTATTAATAAGCGTATGGGCTGTAAAAGCCGACAACAGAGACCAGCAGATCGCGTTCGCACAATTACCGAAAAGCGCTCAAACGTTTGTCGAAAAACATTTTTCGAAAGACAATATATCCGTCATATTTAAGGATATCGACCGTACATCCGTTTCGTACGAAGTATATTTTAAAGACGGGGGCGAAGTGGAATTTTCCTCCAACGGCGATTGGAAAGATATCGACTGCAAGCGTTCGCAGTTTCCACAATCGATTTTGCCGGCGAAGATTTACTCTTTTTTAACCCGGAATCATAGCGATTTACGCATTATCACCGTGGAAAAGAAGAAGTCGGGTTATGAAATCGAAATGAATAACGACTTGGAAGTTAAGTTCGACCGATCGGGCAACTTCCTACGCTACGAAGACTGACAGCCGTCGTTCTATGGCCAAACGGTGAAAGGGGCAAAAAGTGTCCTCTTTTACCGTTTTTCCTTTAACAGCTCTTGTATACGCTGCAACTTCTTTTGCCGGTCGAAAGAAAAGGTGCGGCTGTCTGCATCGATATAGACAAGAAGCGCATGTAGTTTAGAAAGTTGTTCCCGGAATACCGGGCGGTTTTCGGCCTCTATACAAAGTAATTCCGAAAATATTTCGATACGGGCCAGCCGCTCTTCGCCTTGATACGTCGCTTCAAAATAAGAGATAATAGACCCGGCATCTTTCTCCCGAAAAAACGATGGCGTCTCTTTTAGAAAAGTACGATACATCTCCTCGTTAAAATCAAGAAACGTCCGTTCCTTCTCTTCTATCGTACCATGAATCCATTGGTCGAGAGACTTGAAGAACAAATCGAGTAATTTTAATATATAATCTTGTTGATACATCGTGATAGTTGACAACCGGAGACGTCGCCCCGGCGACATCTCCGGTAAATTGAAAGCGGTCCGACCTTTTAAAGGTTGAACATGAAAAATCAATCTACATATCTTTCATTGAAAGGCCTTTATACTTTATGTCATATCCTTTTAATCCATCGGTTGCATTCATACAATAAAGCCCTTTTTCCCTTAGCTTACCCTTATTTATATTGGTCTCGTTCCGCTTGATTTCAATCACCTCTGCTGTTTTATCGAGTTCATTGACAGCTATTAAATCTATTTCATGTTCTCCTTTTCTGTCCCAATATCCGCCGATGCGTGTAAAATGCATCTGCTCCATATACTGAGTGCGAAAATAGCGTTCCAAAATCTTCCCGCTAAAGGTGGAATAATCATGAATAACCAGATGTTTCAATTGTTCAAACGCTCCTATTTCGACCATATAACTATACTTGTATATAAACCGGAACCAAAATGTAAGAAAATTATCTTCTATTGTATAGCGTACATTCTTCGTTTCCACTTTAGAGAAAATAGGAAGTACTTTAGAAATCAATCCATAATCATGTTCCAATTTGGTTAGATACCCCCCGATTTCGCGATTGACAACGGCTTCTATCTTTGACCTTGTAGTTTCGCCCCTTGCAATAGCCGAAAGAATCGTAAAGTAATTGGCATATTCTTTGCCAAATTCTTCTATAAGCATATTTTTACCTTCCGGAATAAACGTCGAATCTTCTTTAATGATATAATCCAACATTTCCTCCAACGTATAGGAACCGGAATCCATCAACAATTGAATATACTTTGCAACGCCTCCGGTAAAAGTATACAGAGCGAGTAAATCTTCTGAAGTATAATCCGGATGATGATCGGCGAGAATCTCTTTCAATATCGAGGTCTCGAACGGTTTCACCTTTAGCAACGCTGTCGCACGGCCGAACAAAGGTTCTTTCGAATTCTGGAATATCTTATGCATCAGCGAATGAACGGAGCCGCTCAAAAGCAAATTCATCTTGCTCGAGTCTTTATTCACGTCCCAATAATGCTGAATGTCGCTATAGACAGAGGGAGCAATCGTATAAAATTCTTGAAATTCATCGATAATAAGATTGAAAGGCTGCGTTTTGGAAAGCTCCATCAGGAATTTGAAAAGTTCTCCAAAACTGTTCACTTCCCCCAGAATAGGAATCCCCAATTTATCTTTTATTTCATGGACAAAATCCTGACATAAAAAACGCTCAGACTTTCGGGCTACAAAAAAATAGAGTGTCGGTTGTCCTTCCGTGGCTTTTAAGAGCAAGTGCGTTTTACCTATTCTCCTGCGTCCGGTAATAACGGTCATTTGAGCATTTTTCACCGACTGTTTTTGAACATTCAGAAGCAGCGCTATTTCTTTTTCTCTATTATAAAAATCCATAATAAACTTTTTTACAAAGGAAACCGGAACTTCCGAAACAATCATTTCCGAAATAGCCGTTTCCGATTACAAATATAGAAAATCCTTTTGAGAAAAATAAAACAGTTAAGTTTCGCAAGTTATTTCATCCCAAAGTTTACAGTTGCCGGTCTACTCTCCATTCTCCAACCTCCAACCCAATCATATCGACACGATTCCGTTTCGGATACAATAAAAAGTAAGTCCCGAAACAGTTTTCACACCGGTTTTACGAATGATTTTTTTGCGGTGGGTAAGCACGGTATTCAAACTGATATTGAGTTTTTCGGCAATCTCTTTATTCAAAAGCCCTTGAATGATGAGTTTCAGTATTTCTATTTCCCGCTTAGTCAAATCTTTTTGGTTTCCGGTGTGATGGATAGACGGTTCCGGGAGAAAAGAATTTTCTAAAAATTGCTTGCGAGCAGAATCCAACTCTTTGAGTTTCGGTCGAAGTATTCGGTCACACAACCGATCGTGGGCGGCAAGATCCTTTTCCAGCGACGACACGGAGAAGATAACGGCATAACACAGGTTTTGATTGTATTCGGAAGAAATATGTTTAATAAGGATATTCTTTAAATCGTGCAGAAGCTCATTGCGGAAGTTTCCCTCTTCACTCAATCCATTCTCGATGTGCCCGGTCAATTCTTTTTTAAACTGCACGAACAACTCATGCAAGAGCAGCAACTCTTTATTCCCCGCCCCGCTAATCGCGATAAAAGCATTCAAATGCTTCTCGATATTGGGTACCAGATCCCGTATATAGTTCGTTATAGTTTGCTTAAAATACGCGGCAATCAGTTCGGCATCGAATAAAGGAAGGTCTTTTTCCGGATAGTAATTATCCTCTAAATAGACATTTAACACCGTTAATATAAAGTCGGGGTTAAGACGATATTCGCGGCATAAATCGCCAATCGTTTTATCCCCCACCCCTAAGCGTATGCCGAATCGATTGACCACGGGGATCAATTCATTATGTTCGGCAAGCACTTCAGCCAACACGCTATGTATGGTTAATACAGACATTTCAAAACAGTTCTACGGTTCGAGGTTGGATTTTCGTTTAAAACGATATTGTGATTGATAATTTTTATAAAGATGGCTAAAGGCATCTAAAGGATGAAACAACAACATCCTTGGGCCGGCAAAGCGCATAACCTTTTTTATACGCTCACGCATATCGGGCTTATAACAATGAATAGGACAAGATCCGCAAGTAGGCTTCTCTTCACCGAATCGGCAATGATCCAACCGCTTCATTGCATATCGATCCAAAGCAAGGCACTCATCGCACAACCCCGATGCGGTGTGATGTTTTGAACGACAATACAATCGAATCATTTTATGTACGACCACCTTTTCGTCTTCGTTCATATCCTCTTGTTTTCTAACAGCGTGTAAAAATACAGGTTTTGCGTCGGTTATCCAAATCATTTTTCTCCCTACCGGCGGCGTCGCTCCTGACGACTGGACAAAACTGTCTAAAAAGTTATGTAACAAATTTGTAGCAAAATCTTATTTTTAACTTAACCGGAAAAGAGGCGTTTTATCTGTTTTTAGCGGTAATATTGCACCGTGAAAGAAAAAACGGATAATACATTCATACAATAGCATCAATTCTGAAGCAATATGAAACGTGTCGCATATTTTTTATTTCTCGCAAGTAGTCTTTTTTTATCATCCCTGAATTTTATGACAGCTCAAACAATCAAAACAAAAATAGGGGTTATATCCGACCTCCATTATACGCATCCTTCATTAATTGTAGAAAAAGGAGCGGCGCTGGAGAATTATTTAAGTAACGATCGTAAACTTCTTGTCGAAAGCGAAGCCATCCTCAAAGAAGCCGTGGCAAACCTTTTAGAAGAAAACGTAAATATAGTGCTCATCCCGGGTGACTTGACGAAGGATGGGGAAAAAGTGAGTCACCGGGGTGTAGCACATTTATTAAAGCCTTTACGCGAAAAAGGCATAAAAATCCTTGTCATTCCCGGCAATCACGATATTAATAATCCAGAAGCCGTTCGTTTTCATGGCGACAGTACACAGCAAGTCGAAACGATTTCGGACGAAGAGTTCGCCGAAATTTACACCGATTACGGGTATGGCAATACCATCAGTCGCGACAAACACTCGCTAAGTTATGTTAGCGAGCCGGTCGACGGGCTCAGAATTCTATGTTTAGACGCCTGCAAGTATGACCAAAACACGTTTGTATCGCTCGGGGACTCGCACGATGAATGTATCACGGGAGGCGCGCTGAAACCCGAAACGGAAGAATGGCTACGTACCGAAATGCAAGTAGCTCGCATTCTTGGCAAACAAGTTCTCGGAATGATTCACCATAATGTGATTGAACATTTCGCTTATCAATCGGTATTTGCGACGCCTTATTTGGTCGATGATTTTACAAAAGTGCAACAATACTTCATGGAATACGGGCTGAATATTATTTTCACGGGGCATTTCCATTCTTCCGATATCGCCCGTGTCAGTAACCCGTATGGACAGTCGCTTCATGAAATCGAAACCGGATCGATCGTCACCTATCCTTGCCCGTACCGGATTATCGATATAAACGGCGAAAACATGGCGATCAAAACGAAATATATCGAACACATCGATTACCCGCTGCCCGAAGGAATGGATTTTCAAACGTATGCGGCACAGCAGATAGAAAGAGGTTTCAACGAAATGCTTCGGGGGTTCATTCACGAATACTACCCTACATTTCATGCCTATGTTCCCCGATGGGCGCGGTCGTTTGTAACCATTCCCCATGCAGAGGAACTGACGGACATCGTTATGTCGCACCTGTCCCCGTCGGCGTTGAATATGCTGCTGGCGCACTACCGCGGAAATGAAAATCTTTTGGATCATGCATCCATCAATAAACAGGAACTTCTCCAGAATCTCGACGACCTCATTGATGATTTGGCGGAAGCGACCACCGGAAAAATGTCGGCCTTTACAAAAAGCGTAGTCCATAAATTACCGATTATAAAGAAAGTAAAGGCTTCTATAATAAGTATCTGGGAGAATGTTGCGACTCCCGAAAGCGTGGCCGCCAACGAATATACTGGAGGTAAAAGTCAGGAACAACTTGCGATAAATGATTTAAAATTGCAATTACGCTTAAGCGTCCCCTCGGAATATGAATCCCATTACACGCATATTCAGTCGAAACGGCAAGAACATTACGCACCGCAATTATCAGAAAATAAAAAGAACTAACTATATTTTTCATTCTCTCTATAATTAAGGTGACTGGCCTCCTATCGATAGTCACAATTTTTCAGCCCGCAAGCGATTTGTAGGCTGTTTTTTTTTACGCCCGAAGAATCTGTTTCAAGTTGTTTCACGATTCAAAAAGAGTTCTTTTTGAAGGCGAAGAATATCCTAATTACAGCCTTTCGTAAGAAATTTAAACCGTTTCTCAATAAATCCGAAACTTAGCTGCGAAAACCGCTTAAAATAACAATAGATTTTCTACCTTTGTATTCCTTTTTCAAAGAATGTATATATGTCACAGAAAATTCAGACAGCTCTTATCTCCGTTTTTCATAAAGACGGTTTAGAAGAGATTCTTCGCGTATTAAACGATTTGCATGTAAAATTCATTTCGACCGGAGGTACCCACGACTTTATCCAATCGTTAGGATATGAATGTCAAACGGTAGAAGACCTCACCGGATACCCCGCCATATTAGGAGGACGTGTTAAAACGCTCCATCCGAAAGTTTTCGGTGGAATCCTTTACCAACGCGATAATGAGTCGGATAAGAAACAGGTGAAATCGTATGATATTCCTACAATCGATTTGATAATCGTCGATTTATATCCTTTTGAAGAAACCCTCGCAGCCGGAGGAACGGAAGAAGAAATTATCGAGAAAATAGATATCGGCGGCATATCGCTTATCCGGGCAGCCGCAAAAAACTATAAGGATGTCCTCATCGTGGCTTCTAAAAAACAATACATGCCTTTGCTCAATTTATTGAAGGAAAGTCAAGGAAGCAGTACTATTGACGACCGCCGTTTTTTTGCAAAAGAGGCTTTTGGCGTTTCGTCGAAGTATGATTCGGCCATCTTCGAATATTTCGATCAAGAATCGCACTCGGCTCTGCGCCTTGCAGTCGACAGCGGGAAGACGCTCCGATACGGAGAGAACCCTCATCAAAAAGGCCTTTTTTACGGTGACTTCGATGCGCTGTTCGAGCAACTGCACGGCAAAGAAATATCGTACAACAATCTTCTCGATATCGATGCGGGCATCTCCCTGATGGCCGATTTCAACGATACTTCGGTCGCCATTCTCAAGCATAACAATGCCTGCGGCATGGCTAGCCGGCCGACGGTAAAAGAAGCTTGGGATGCAGCATTAGCCGGCGACCCGGTTTCGGCTTACGGAGGAATTGTAGTGATCAATAAACCGATAGACAAAGCCGTTGCGGAAGCGATTCATCAAATTTTCTTCGAAGTGATTATAGCACCCGATTATACAAAAGAAGCATTAGATATTTTGTTTCAAAAGAAAAATCGTATAATTTTGAAACAAAAATCGATAGAGACAAACAAAACGCCTTGGCTATACCGTTCGGCTTTGAATGGTATACTCGCACAAGAAAAAAATGAAAGTGTCCAATCGGTAAATGATTTGAAAACGGTTACCAAGACAGCCCCGACAGCAAGGGAAACAGACGATTTGATTTTTGCCAATAAGTTGGTGAAACACACCAAGTCCAATGCCATCGTCTTGGTAAAGAATAAGCAATTGGTCGCTTCCGGAACCGGCCAAACATCGAGAGTGGATGCATTAAAACAGGCCATTGAAAAAGCCGGAATATTCCACTTCGACTTAAACGGTGCGGTCATGGCCAGCGATGCATTTTTTCCATTTCCGGATTGTGTGGAAATCGCTCACAAGGCCGGAATAACCGCCGTTATACAACCCGGGGGATCTATCAGAGACAATGAATCCGTTGATTTTTGCAACGAAAAAGGGTTGGCGATGGTCGTAACGGGTATCCGGCATTTTAAACATTGATTAAGGTATAACTATTGTAATAAACAGCAGAGGTATGGGGTTATTTTCATTTACACAGGAATTGGCCATGGATCTTGGAACGGCAAATTCCATTATCGTAAACAACGCAGGAAAGATATTATTGGACGAGCCTTCTATTGTTGCGCTTGATCGCAAAACAGAAAAAATGATCGCTTTAGGCGAAAAAGCTCGCCAAATGCATGGCAAAACGCATGAGAATATCCGTACGGTCAGGCCTTTGATCGACGGTGTGATCGCCGATTTTAACGCCGCGGAGCAAATGATACGCGGCATGATTAGGATGGCAAACAAAAACAAAGGGGGACTTTTTACGCCTTCTTTGCGGATTGTGGTGTGTATCCCTTCGGGGAGCACGGAAGTCGAAATACGTGCCGTGCGCGACTCGGCAGAACATGCAGGGGGACGCGATGTATATATGATCTTCGAACCGATGGCGGCAGCCTTGGGGATAGGTCTCGACGTAGAAGCTCCCGAAGGGAATATGATTGTCGATATAGGCGGAGGCACAACCGAAATTGCAGTGATTTCGCTGGGAGGTATCGTAACGAATAAGTCCCTCAAAATTGCAGGGGATGATTTCACCGAAGATATTCAGGATTATATGGGACGTCAACATAACATGAAAGTTGGGGAACGGACATCCGAACTGATAAAAATAAGTGTCGGCTCTGTGTTGACGGAATTAGCGAATCCCCCCGAAGATTTTATTGTGCAAGGACCTAATCGTATGACTTCTTTGCCGATGGATATCCCTGTCTCTTATCAGGAAATTGCCCATTGCCTGGAAAAATCACTCTCTAAAGTTGATTCTGCTGTGGTCAGCGCATTGGAACAAACACCTCCCGAATTATATGCCGATATTGTACGCAATGGCATTTATCTTACCGGTGGGGGCGCTCTCCTCAGAGGACTTGATAAGCGTCTGACGGACAAGATAGGGATTCCGTTTCGTGTTGCCGACGATCCTTTGCATGTGGTAGCCAAAGGAACGGGCATCGCTTTGAGGAATATCAATAAATTTAATTTTTTGATGAGATAATCGGCTTATATGCTATAGGTTTTGTCTATTAGATTACCACAGGGTACATCGCGGAGAAGTCAGGCTTGATTGAGAAGGATGCTGTGAAAGCTAATTGTCAATAATGGATAGCTAAGGGTCAACGCTTGATATGAGGAATCTGCTTAATTTCATTTTGCGAAACAGTCATTGGTTGGTAGCAATTGTATTAATTGCTTTCAGCTTTTATCTTGTTTTCACACAGAACTCTTATCAGAGAAGCGTTTATCTTACCTCCGCAAATAATGTGACCGGTTGGATTTATACCGCATCGAACAATGTCTCTTCTTTCTTTTATTTAAAGAAAAATAATCGTCAATTGCTCGAACAGAATGCGGAACTCCAAAATCGCCTTTACGCTTTACAATCCTACGTGGAAAGTTTGCCGACAGACTCCTTGGAGGTGAAAGCTTTTGCATCGGATAGTATTCAACCGGAGCAATTCCGGTTCATCCCTGCTGAAGTCGTAAATCTCAGTTTTTCGGGAATGAATAATTTCATGACCATTAATATGGGTTCGGCCGAAGGGGTCAGGACGGATATGGGAGTCATTTCACAAACGGGAGTCGTAGGAGTGATATCGAAAGTATCCGAACACTTTTCTCTCGTCATTCCCGTTATCAACCCCAGGTTCCGGTTAAGTGCGAAGTTGAGCGATTCGGAGAACTACGGCTCGGTTTCCTGGAACGGTAAAAATATTCGTTTCGCCCAACTGCAAGAATTGCCCAAACACGAACAGTTTAATAAGGGAGACACCGTACTGACAAGTTTCTCTCGAATTTTCCCGAAAGATGTTGTCATAGGCTTTGTCAGCGGGCAAGGGGCGTCTCTTGACGATAACTTCAATACATTCGATATTGAGTTGGCGACTGATTTTTATACGATCCGCAATGTACTGGTCATCGATGACCGGTTTAACGAAGAGCAAAACACACTTGAAATGTCTTTACAATGAAGCTGAGTTATATTTACGAAGTGTTTTTACTGGCTTTGCTTGTTTTGCTGCAAACATTATTGCTGAACCGGATTCATTTATTCGGTGTGGCGACACCTATTTTATATATCTATTTTCTCCTGAAGCTGCCTATCGGCCGGAATCCGTTTTATGTGATCATTTCGGGTTTTATGATGGGATTGCTAATCGATATATTCCTGAACACCCCCGGTATGAATGCTGCCGCCACGACTATTGTGGCTGCTTTTCGCAAACCTGTTATCAATCTTATTTTCGGCAGAGAAGATTATGAGCAGTATGTCCCCGGTATCCATTCATCAACCGGGCCTTTCGTACGCTTTACGATTCTGATGGTGGTGTTTCATCAAACCCTTCTTTTTTTTATTGAATCATTTACTTTCTTTAATATTACGCATACGTTACTGCTCATTATATCGTCATCTCTTATTACGTGCATATTGATTTTCGCATTAGACAGTTTAACCCATAACAGCAATCCCCGTGAACAGTCATAATCCTCTATTTAAAAGAAAATATGTCATAACGGGTATTATTATCGTTTTTGCACTAATTTATATAGGCCAATTATTCCATTTACAGATATTAAGCCCTAAGTATCGGGAATATGCCGATAGCCACGCATTTCTGCGCAAGACGTTATATCCGGCAAGAGGCGCCATTTATGACCGGAAAGGCGAATTACTCGTTTACAATCAACCGACGTATGATGTGATGATGGTTGTACGTGAGATGGAAGCCTTTGACACAATCGATTTTTGCCGGACGTTGAATATCGACAAGCAACGTTTTTATCAATTAAACGCGGAGATGAGAGACCCTCGTAAAAATCCGGGGTATTCCTCCTATACGCCTCAAATATTCATGTCCCAACTCAATGTGGAAGAGTACGGGCTTTTACAAGAAAAATTATATAAATTCCCCGGCATTTACATTCAACATCGTACGGAACGCCAATACAAATATCCCAACATGGGATTAATACTCGGCTATATAGCGGAAGCGAATAAAAATGAAATAGCTGCTAATCCCTATTATATACGCGGCGATTATGTCGGAAAATCGGGCATCGAATTATCGCATGAGGAAGACTTGCGCGGTGAAAAAGGGGTGGAAATACTTCTTCGCGACGCCCACGGCCGTATTCAGGGTAAATATAAGAATGGAGAATACGACAGGGCGCCGGTATCGGGACGCGATCTAACTCTCAGTATCGATTTAGACTTACAGGCTTACGGTGAACTGTTGATGCACAATAAAGTCGGCAGCATCATCATGATTGAGCCCAAAACAGGCGAGATACTTTGTATGATATCTGCGCCTAACTACGATCCGTCTTTGCTTACCGGACGCGATTTCGGGAAAAACTATCAATCGTTGGAAAAAAACCCGTATAAACCGTTAATCAACCGGGCGGTTGCAGGGACTTACCCCCCCGGATCGACTTTCAAACCGGCACAAGGGCTTATCTTTCTACAAGAAGGCATTATTACGGAACAAACACAATATGTTTGTTACCATGGATATCCTCCATTGGGAGGAAAACCGGCTTGTCACGGTCATGCCTCTCCCCTGGCCATCCAATACGCTTTAGCAACATCCTGCAACTCTTTCTTTTGTTACGGATTAAATGCGATGCTCAGCAACCGGACAAAATATTCCGATGTTAATAATGCATTCGATCACTGGAAAGATCATATGGTAGACATGGGGTTCGGATATAAATTGGGAGTCGATCTTCCTTCTGAAAAAAGAGGGTTTATCCCCAACAGCAAGTTTTACACCAATATTTTTAAAAATTCGCGCTGGAATGCTCACAATATTATATCCACCGCTATCGGTCAAGGAGAAATCCTTACCACTCCGCTACAGATAGCAAATTTTGCAGCAATGACGGCAAACAGAGGCTCTTTTTATACTCCTCACGTTGTAAAAGAACGAAAAGGGGCACCATTGGATACGGCTTTTACCAATCGTAGAAATAGTGAAATAGCTCGGGAATATTTCGAAATTATTGTCAATGGCATGGCCGATGCGGTAACCAAAGGTACTTGCTATGGAGCAAATTTAGCGCCAGAGATTCAGGTATGCGGCAAAACCGGTACGGCGCAAAATCCTCATGGAGAAGATCATTCGCTCTTCATGGGCTTTGCTCCGAAAGACGATCCGCAGGTGGCGATTGTCGTGATTGTCGAAAACGGACGTTTTGGGGCAACGAATGCCGTACCAATAGGACGGTTGATGCTGCAAAAATTCTTTAAGGGGGAAATTCCCGAAACAGATAAATGGTTGGAAAAAACGATGATCGATAGAGTCGTTCTCCCTTATTTATATACTAAAAACGCACCTCCGGCAACAACGGTGACAATACCTGCTGCAAATTAAAATATGAACAGAGAAACGACGGAAACAGAAGAAAAAGGAAAGGTCGATATGCCGACCATAATACTGTACTTACTATTCCTGGTGATGGGTTGGATCAGTATATATGCGGCGAGTTTCGACTTGGAAAACGCGACAAGTATGTTCGATTTGTCGAGTCGTGCCGGTATGCAGTTGGTATGGATAGGGACATCTTTATTACTGGCTTTCGCTTTAATGAAAATAGATACAGGTTTTTACGAAACCTACGCTTTTATTTTCTATATCGGCGGCATCGCATTACTGTTGATTACGCTTCTTGTCGCACCGGAAATCAACGGTAGCCGTTCGTGGTTAGTGATGGGGCCGGTACGCTTGCAACCGGCCGAATTTATGAAATTCATCATTGCGCTGGTTCTTGCGAAAGCTTTCAATTCATACAATTTCCGATTGATGAAGCCTAAAAACTTACTGCTGGTGTCTTCCATCATTTTGTTGCCTTTTATCCTGGTCGTCCTCCAAAGCGAAACCGGAACGGCTTTGGTATACTTGGCTTTTATAATGATGCTCTACCGGGAAGGTCTTCCGGGTGGATTTTTACTTATCGGCATTTCGACGATCATTTATTTTGTACTGGGTATTCGGTTTTCGGAAACATTCGTAGGTTCCATTTCCCTTGGGGAATTCATTACGACATTGCTTATTATCGTTTTTGCGGCTGGAATGGTTCGGAGCTATTTGAAAAGGCGGGAAGTGAGCGCTATTATACTAACGATACCTGTTGTTCTTTTTCTCGTTGCATTTTTAATCTCCTTATTTGGAGTGAAAGTCAATTATGGGTTCGTCGCGTTACTTTCATTGGGACTAACCGGATTATATCTCATACTGTTGTTTCTTCGATTTTGGAAAAAACCGTACTTGTATATTTTCCTTTTTGTCGTAGCCTCTTTTTCATTCGTCGAATCGGTAGAATATGTTTTTTACGATGTGCTGCAACCTCATCAGCAAACGCGAATTAAAGTGACTCTCGGTATGGAGCAGGATCTCCAGGGTTCGGGATACCATGTGGGACAGTCGAAAATAGCGATCGGTTCCGGAGGATTTGCCGGCAAAGGTTTTTTAAATGGTACACAAACAAAATTAAAGTATGTACCGGAACAAGATACGGATTTCATTTTTTGTACGATCGGTGAAGAACAGGGATTCATAGGATCTTCCATCGTTTTGATTTTATTTGTAATCTTTATTTTAAGGCTTATTTATCTGGCAGAACGTCAACGAACGATATTCGGGCGTGTGTATGGTTATGGAGTGGCGAGTGTTTTCCTCTTTCACCTTATCATCAATATAGGCATGGTTATTGGCATCATGCCGGTCATCGGGATACCGCTTCCTTTTTTCAGTTACGGTGGATCATCGCTATGGGGATTCACTATTCTGCTGTTTATTTTCCTGCGAATCGATAAATCACAAAAACGAATGTAAAGAAGGATGAGGAGGAATTGCTTCACGTCTTTAGACGTTAGACATTCGACCTTAGACTTTTCATTCATAATTCGTAATTCGTCATTCGTAATTTGTAATTCGTAATTTGTAATTCGTAATTAGTCATTTGGCCGCCGCAATAATGAAATATACCGCTTTAATAACAGGGGCTTCTAAAGGCATTGGGTTTGAATTAGCCAAACTATTTGCCAAAGAAGGATGTAGTTTAATTTTAGTAGCTCGGAATGCAGACCAACTGCAACAGATAAAATCATCCTTCGAAAAAGATTATAAAATATCGGTACAGGTAATCGTAAAGGATTTGTCATTACCCGATGCCGCAGAAGCAATTTTCCGGGAAGCCGAAGCGCCTCATATTACTTATTTGGTCAATAATGCCGGATTCGGAGATTTCGGCCCTTTTGCAGATACCGAATGGGAACGTTATGAACAGATGATACAATTAAATATAACCACCCTTACGCGGTTGTGTCATCTTTTCATTCAAAGGGAATCGTCTCAAAATAACAGGCAAATAACGCGGCGAATTTTAAATGTATGTTCGACGGCCGCGTTTCAACCGGGGCCGATGATGGCGGTGTATTTCGCAACAAAAGCGTATGTTTTGCACTTTTCCGAAGCTATCGGCTATGAGGTAAAAAATAGAGGAATTACGGTTACATCATTATGTCCGGGTCCGACCGGCACCTTCTTCATGGAAGATTCGAACATGAAAAAGAGTTCTATGGTGAAAGGGCGTAAACTTCCCATGGCTGCGGATGTCGCAAAAGTAGGTTATCAGGCGATGTTGAAAGGAAAGTCTGTCGCTATTCACGGAACACGGAACAAACTCATTGCTTTTGGTGTACGGTTGTTGCCTCGCAAATGGGTCACACGTTTATCAGGAAAATTCCTTAAATGAAAAAGTCCTGCCCTAACTCATACATCATACATCATCCCCCACATATTCATCAAAAAGCATTTCAAGCGTACGTACAGGATCCGTCGTAAAACCATGTTGAGGTGTACTCGTCTGCAAACAAGTACTGCGGACAGCCGTCAGCCATCGAAAGCGTTCAACCATATCGAGACGGGATATTTCTCCCCCCCCACTCTCCCCATATGCCATGGTTTTAAAGGAAGCTATCGTTTGCAATAATAAGTCGATATCCAATTCCGACGAATATCCCGAAAGCTCTTCTCTATCGATCTCGTATTTCATGCCGATATATCTTGCCGTTTTGCAAAACAAGATGATTCCGACATTCACGAACTCTCCCCGTTCTACTTTCGGAACCACTCGGATAACGGCATATTCATAAAAAAGCTTTTTGTGCATGGATGGCTTCGTTTAAAAAGATAGTCGAATGCTTTAAACGCAATCGGAGAAAATCGTAATAACGTTGACGAACAGAATCGGGAGTTTCATCAGGTGCCGCCCACCCCACGAATTCGTCGGGAATAAGGGTTACGACTTCTTCTAAAACCAAATCCGAAAGTACCGACTGTGCAGCGACGTTGGCATCTTCCAAATGAAGGGCAAATGGTAACAGAACGTGATCTTTAATCATGGGAAAAGGATTAAGTTCCGGTTGATTTGAGTGATCCCAGTTGTGATGGAAATATAACATCGACCCATGATCGATGAGCCATAATTCTTTATGCCACATCAGCATATTCGTATTCCGTACGGTACGATCGATATTCGTCAGATAAGCATCCATCCAGACAATCTTTGATGCAGTAACGCTGTCTATTTTCGTTGTGACCGGATCGTAGGCCAATGCGCCGGACAGGAAGCTTAATCCTAAATTCAGTCCCCGGCTCGCCTTGAGCAAATCTTGAATTTCCTCATCGCGCTGGGAGCGCCCGAAAGCTTCATCGAGGTTTATAAACACTAATTCAGGGATATTTAATCCGAGTAATTTTGCAATCACACCGCCTATTAATTCCGAAATCAACACTTTCGTTCCATGTCCCGATCCTCGAAACTTCAGCACATATTTGAACCCGTCATCCGCTTCCACTAATGCAGGCAGAGATCCGCCTTCCCGAAGAGGCGTGATATACCGTGTGACATTTACTGTTCGTAATTCCATTGAATTCTTATTGAATAACCGTGCAAAAAAAGCATCAGACAATTATTCTACGGTAATCATCTGATGCAAAACTTTTTGTTCATTAGCAGTGGAGCTGGAGGGACTTGAACCCTCGTCCAAACGAGGAAATAATTTGCTTTCTACATGCTTATCTCCATTTTAATTGTCGGGAATGAGCAAGACTGAAGCCACCCACTCAAACCTTAGCTTCTTAAATTTCGGACAAGCGTCGAAGCGCCGCCTATCCTATCTCCGATTTACCTGCACCACCGTATCGAAACGCTTCGAAGCCACAGCTTCCGGGTGATGTCTTGTCCTATCACCTGTGACAGGATTAAGCGATTGATCTACTGTTATTCGATCACGCAGCAAGAGCGTAATTATTATTGCCAGTTAATTGTTTGACGTTTGAGATTAAAGTGCAAACCGACAACGCACTGCATGCTTACAAACCCTTTCTACCCGCTGTCAAAACCGGTCAGCCCCATTTAAATAGTATGACCGCATTTCTTTCGCGCACGAATAAGCAGACACAAAAATACATAAATAGTTTAATTGCGCCAAATAAAAAAGATATTCTCTATTCCTTTATACGAATATTCTTGCTTGTCAAAAAGATACCTTTCCGTATAGTAAATCGGTAAGGCAATTTTCAGGCATTCTTTCACAGCATAAAAGAATAAACAAAATCAGATCATTCGGAAAATTCAAAACAGTTTCTAAAATTATCTGTATCTTTGCTTTGATTAAAACAAGAATAATGGATTTCCAAGAACACATCAACCAATTGTTTATTGCTCAAAAAAAGGAGTGGAAACAACTCCGAACCGGACTGGAGCAACTCGACAACAATAAAATAAAAGAATTTGCATGGGGCGACGTATCGGTTACTGTTCAATTTAACCCATCCAGAATACGATCAGCCGCTGCAAAAGTAGACACCGAAAGTATTGAAAAGCGCCCTTGTTTTCTCTGCGCCGAGAATCGTCCGAAAGAACAACGAGGTATTCCCTTTCTGGATAAATACGTCGTGTTGTGTAATCCGTATCCTATATTACGGAATCATCTGACGATACCATTGCATTCACATGTTCCGCAACGCATCCGAAAAAAAATCGGCGATATGCTGACATTATCCGAATTACTACCGGACTATATCGTTTTTTATAACGGGCCGAAATGCGGAGCTTCCGCGCCGGATCATTTCCATTTACAAGCCGGATTGAAGGAGCCTGTTCTGATTCAGGGAGATAATGAACTGCGCTCTTGCCTTACAATTGAAACGGAGAATAAAAAAGAATCGGAAGATCGCTTCGAAGATGTATATCAATACCTGCATACCCGGCAACCCGATGAAGAAGAACCGATGATGAATATCATTGCGTATCGGGAAAGGAACCGGTATATTTTGAATATCTACCCTCGGAGGGCACATCGCCCCAAACAATATGATGAAGAAGGAAAGAAAAGCCTATTAATCAGCCCGGGGGCATTGGATATGGCCGGACTCATCATTACGGTTAGAGAGGAAGATTTTAATAAAATTCAGTCACAAGACATAGAAGACATTTATTCACAGGTATCCATGCCTATTATCTGAAATTACTCGATATGGAAAATTCTGAAATTATCCTGATGACCATCAACGGCGACGATAAACCCGGTTTAACGGCTGCCTTAACCGATATTTTAGCGAAACATGACGCTTTTATTCTCGATATCGGACAAGCCGACATCCACAGTAATATTTCACTGGGAATCATGTTCAGAACGTTAGACGGAAATGCGGGCGATATCCTCAAAGACTTGCTGTTCAAAGCGTACGAGTTAGATGTAGCCGTTCGCTTTAACCCTATCAGCAACCAACAGTATTCGAGTTGGGTGAAAATGCAAGGCAAAAACCGCTATATTATTACGCTTTTGGGGCGTGTATTGACGGCCAAACAAATTGCCGCCGTATCGAAAATCGTATCCGACCAAAAGTTGAATATCGACAATATGGTTCGACTCACAGGCCGTATTCCGTTAGACGAAAAGCAGCGCGCCGCCAAATCGTGTGTGGAAATGTCGGTTCGGGGAACTCCCATCGATCGTCAACAAATGCAGGAGGCTTTTTTGGAGCTTTCGTCGACTTTGAATTTCGATATTTCTTTTCAGGAAGAAAGTATGTATCGCCGGATGCGGCGATTGATTTGTTTCGATATGGATTCCACGCTTATCCAGACGGAGGTAATCGATGAGTTGGGTATCCGGGCCGGCGTAGGCGAACAAATGAAGGCTATTACCGAATCGGCGATGAAGGGAGATATTGATTTTGAAGAAAGCTTTCGCAAACGAATCCGCTTACTGAAAGGTCTGGAAGCTTCTGTTTTGCGGGAGGTCGCCGAAAACCTACCGATTACAGAAGGGTTAGACCGTTTAATGAAAGTCTTGCAAAAGGTGGGATTCAAAACAGCTATCCTATCGGGAGGATTCAGCTATTTCGGCAATTACCTGAAAGACCGGTATGGTTTCGATTACATGTATGCCAATGAACTCGAAATCATCGACGGGAAGCTTACGGGTAACTACATCGGGGATATCGTCGACGGGAAGCGAAAGGCCGAATTATTGCGGTTAATAGCGCAAGTGGAGAGAATCGATATCCGGCAGACAGTCGCCGTTGGTGACGGAGCCAACGATTTGCCGATGTTAGGTGTCGCCGGATTGGGGATAGCCTTTCATGCTAAGCCGAAGGTCAAACAGACCGCGAAACAATCGCTTTCGACGGTCGGTATCGATGGAATTCTTTATTTCTTAGGTTATAAAGATTCGATGTTGGATACTCAGCTAATCAATAGCTGGCATTAAATAAAAACGCATAACATTTGAGAGTATGGACTTAGCTGACAATATAATCAATAAAATAGATTTAGACGCCGAATTGAAATCGCCGGTCAACGCATTGATTTGTTTCTCAAAGCCTCAAACAGGAAATGCCTTAGGAATCCTCATCAATGAAATTTTAGCGGCCAAACCCGATAAGTCGTCTATTACGGCGGTACATCTTATCGATGAAGTCCAGGCACAACACATCGGGGATATTGAAGTCTATAAAAATGAACTGTTCTCTCAAATTATTGCAGAATGTGAGCACAACCATATAACGATACGGACCTTTATAAAGACCTCCGATGATTTTGTAGACGATATTTTACATATTGCCGAAGAACAAGATTGTAATTTGCTGCTGCTCGGAATAGGGAGTAATGTATTTAATAAAAACCTTTGGAAAAAATACATGATGCTCAAAAGTAATCCTGTTAATTCGGAAGACTATATCAACGAGCAATTTGAAGTAAAAGAAGCCCGCTCGTTAAAAAACGTGTCCTCTCTTTTACAACGCAATCAGAATGTCACCGCAGTTTTTATCGATAACGGATTTAACGGAAGCCGCAAAGTATTCATCCCTATTCTCGATAAAGAAGATACGTATATCTTCCCGTATGTTTACCAACTATCGCTTAAACCGGAGGTATCCATCATGATTTGGGATGCTATCGGCATTTTACAGAACTCTTCAATACAAAAGATGTATCAATATATCGTAAAGAAAAGCGATGGCCGTGTTGCATTATGGAACAATAATAAAAAGATTGAATATGAATTTATCCGGAATCAAGACCTTATGATCATCGGAATCCAGGGCTGGGACAAACTTATCAGTTCGGCTTTGCCGTGGACGACGACGCTTCCATCCACCCTCATCATAAAGAAATAAAAATTGAACTATCGAGTATGCAAGCATCAGAAACAAAAAATAAATTAGCGATCATTTATACATTGATAGAAAAACGGCAGCTCAAAGATGCTATCAACTATGTAAAAGAGCTTGCCGATATTTCGCAAAATTGGATGATAATCGAAAAGATAACCGAATTGGAAACGAATTATCGATATATGATCCATTATTTTGTGGAAGGACATAAAGATCCGGAACAAAATCGTATTTATTCTCAACTTTTACGAGATTTATATACGTTGGCCGATGATGCTGCCGAAAAAGTATTGAAGGAAAACAGTTCGTCTTTGTTTTATGAGAAATCGCGACTGCAAAATGTGCGCGCTTCTTTCACGCTGGATCACTACAGGGAGGCGTTGATTGAGCAGGCGGAAACATTTTCTTTCCTCGATCTTCTCGAAGAGGGCTCCGATAAACAAACGCGCACCCAACAAAACATCCGAGCCCACGAAAACACGATAACCGATTTATTCTACGCTGTTTTCAGCGACTCCCGCGCTAACGACGACCGAATAGACTCCTACAAAAAACTGATGGATGATTCGCTTATTCATTTCCATGATAAAAGTATGATACTATCGGCATTAACATTGAACATACTGCAACGTTTCGACGCGAAAAAGATCGGGTTTCTGCTCGATATGTGCTATTCGAAAGCAGCCGATCTAGCTATGCGAGCTATCGTAGGCCTCTTGCCTGTTTTTCAAACATACATTTCGCGCTGGTCGCTTTATCCGGAATGTACCGACCGCCTGAAACTACTTTCCGACCATCCGGATTTCAGCCGGAGGCTGATGACCGCTATCATCCAACTTATACAAGCGCACGAAACCGAAAAGATCACGAAAAAACTGACGGAGGAAATCATTCCTGAAATGATGAAATTGAGTCCGATGATCGGTAAGAAAATCAACTTGGACGAATGGATATCCGATACCGGTTTTGAAGACAAGAATCCCGAATGGCAGAAAATATTCGATGATGCAGGCCTCACCGATAAACTACAGGAGTTCTCGGAAATGCAACTCGAAGGTGCCGATGTGTTTCATTCCACGTTTGCCAATCTGAAATCATATCCGTTTTTTCATGAGATGAGCAATTGGTTTTTACCTTTCGACTCACGGCATTCACAACTACAATCCCTGTTCACGAATGAAACCGAAGGCAAGGCACTCATCGAAACGTTAATCGACTCGTCCTTAATTTGCAATTCGGATAAATATTCTTTTTGCTTCAGTGTCATGATCATGCCCGATCAGTATCGTAAGATGATGATTGCCCAACTCGGGGCGGAAGGAGATGAGCTGAAAAATTTGCAAGAGGAAGAGCAAGCCCTACAACCCTATCAAAAAGAAGAAACGATTTGTAAACAATACATTCAGGACTTATATCGATTTTTCAAACTCTACCCGCGCAGAAATGAGTATGCGGATATTTTTGATTTACCCTTGAATTACCATGAAATTGAAGCGTTTCATCCGATAGTGATGATTCCCAAAAACCTCCGGCGCATCGCCTTATATTATTTTGAAAAGAATAATTTTAATGAGGCGTTAAGCACCTATACGATGCTTTCTCAAACGACGAAGCCCGACAGCGAAGTCTGGCAAAAAATAGGATATTGCCGGCAAATGCTCGGCGATATACAACAAGCGATCGACGCATACCTGCATGCTGAGTTGATCGACGAGAGCAACACTTGGCTAATGCGCCGTATCGGACAATGTTACCGGATATTGAAACAACCTCGTCTGGCATTGGAATACTACCGGCGCCTGGAGCAACTTCTTCCGGATGATTTAAATGTTCAGTTGAACATCGGGCATTGTTATCTGGAATCGAAAAATTATGATGAAGCGTTGAATTATTATTTTAAAGTGGAATTGTTGGACAGCAGCAATCGCCGCGCCTGGCGATCGATTGCCTGGTGTGCTTTTCTGTCGAGGAAATTCGATATCGCCCAAAAGTATTACGCGCAGATTTTGGAGAACAAACCCAATTCGCACGATTTCTTAAATGCCGGACATGTGGAATTATGCTTGAATAATCCTAAAAGAGCCGTAGAATTGTACGAAAGATCGTTACAATCAACCGGACAGTTTGATGTCTTTCGTTCCATGCTGTACGAAGATGAGGATGAACTACGGGAAGCGGGCGTGGACACTCAAATCTTGCCCATCATTCTGGATAAGATCATCTATGATGCCCAATAGACAAAAGCGGCTATCGATTGCAATAATAACCGTTTTTTTGAATCATATCATAGACCGCGGGCGGTAAAAAAGCCCGCACATCCTTTCCGTCTTTCAGGCTATTCCTTATAAACGTAGAGGATATTTCCACGATGGGCGCTTTTACGTAAGAAATGGTTGCCGCCAATTCCGGCGGAATTGTAACCTCTTCTCCTAAACGAGGGTAAATGAGTATTTTAAACTCCTGGCGAAGCCGGATATATTCTTTCCATTGCTCAAATAACCGCCAATTATCCCCTCCGAGAATCAATACAAACTCTTTATCCGGATTTTCAGAAGATAATAATCTTAAGGTATCAATGGTATAAGATGGCCGGGGCATAGAAAATTCAATATCCGAAACCTTCAACTTATCAAATTTTTCAAGAGCTCTTTCCGCCATCTGCAATCTCAACTCATCGCCCAACAGTCCTTGCGCTTCTTTTAACGGATTATGCGGCGAAACAACAAACCAGACTTCATCCAAATAAGTGAATTCACACATATAGTTGGCCAATATCAAATGTCCGCAATGAATCGGATTGAAAGATCCGGGAAATATGCCTATTTGTTTCTTTTGCATGATCTGTTTTCGACAAAAATAATAAAAAAACCGGTGCATCCATAACAGACACACCGGATATACGCTTGAATGTGTAAAACTAAGCCCTTTTAAAGAGCGATATAATCCACAACAGGAGCACCGCGCCTACCAATGCGGTAATAAGGCTCCCTATAATTCCTCCGGCTGAAATACCCAACAGGCTGAATACCCATCCGCCGATAACGGCACCAATGACGCCTACAATAATATTTACTAATAGACCGAAGCCACCGCCTCTCATCAAATTACCGGCTAACCATCCGGCTACTGCTCCGATAATAATAAACCATAACCATCCCATAATTAAATTTGTTTAGTTGTTTATAATTCTGTTATTAAATTCTCACGAAAATATTTTTCTATTTATATAAACGTAAATGGAATGCAGATTGTTTAAAAATCATGAAAAAAAGCAATCCCGTGCATTCCAGAGGAGATGCCGTCCGATTGGTGCTTTTTATCCGTTAAAACCGCCTGGAGCGGTTAGACGGCTTAGCTCATCCTGTTTTTGTAATCGTTATAGTCGAACTGACGATATCGTTCGAATGTATTTTCTTTTGTCCACAAACCGATGGAAGGATGCGACACCCCGTTGAACATCGTCGTTTTAACGATGGTATAATGGATCATATCCTCAAACACAATCCGATCGCCTATTTGAAGCGGTTCGTCAAAAGACCAGTCGCCCATAAAATCGCCGCTCAAACAACTGTTACCTCCCATTCGGTAAGTCGGCTTACCGGGAACCGCTTCTTGATAAGCGCCCCTGATAACCGGCTTATAAGGCATCTCCAGACAATCGGGCATATGGCAGGCAAAAGAAACATTCAACATTGCCGTGTTTACGCCCTTGTTTTCAACAATATCCGTCACGGTAGAAACCAACACGCCCGTTTGCCATACAAACGCACTGCCCGGCTCGAGAATGATTTTCAGATGAGGATAACGCGCCTTGAAAGCACCCAAAAGAGCGATAAGATGTTCGATATCGTAGTCTTTATGCGTCATTAAATGTCCGCCACCCAAATTGAGCCATTCGATTTGTCCGAAGAAACGGCCGAACTTTCGTTCAACCATTTCCAATGTCTTCTCCAAATCGAAAGAATTATTTTCGCACAGATTATGCAAGTGAAGTCCCGTAATGCCGGCAGGTAATCCGCCTTGTAAATGCTCAACCGTCACGCCCAATCTCGAGCCCGGCGCACTGGGATTATACAAATCGGTCTCGACCACCGAAAATTCAGGGTTGATACGCAGCCCGCATCGGATAGTTCGTCCCGATGCCTTGACTTGCGGGTAAAACCGTTCGAATTGGGATAAGGAATTAAACGTAATATGACTGCTGTATTGCAAAAAAAACGGGAAATCTTCATCGGTATAGGCGGGTGCATACGTATGCGCCGGACTCCCCATCTCTTCGAAAGCCAAACGCGCTTCGGCAACCGAACTGGCTGTCGAATGGCTGATATATTCCTTGATAATCGGAAAAGATTTCCACAAGGCAAAAGCCTTAAATGCAAGAATAATATCGACATCCGCCCGGTCTTTCACCGACCGGATCAGTTGCAGGTTATTGCGTAATAATTCCTCTTCCATGACATAACAAGGAGACGGAATTTTGGATAAATCGATCATTTTATTTCGAAAAATCGGCATTCTTCATGCTTCCCGTTTCCAAAAAGGCTTTATGGAAAGCAAAACAGGTATAAATATCCTGGGGAGTATGCCCTTTCTGTTGTCTTTTGAGATACTCATGCAATAAAGGACGGTAATCGGGATGCGCACACTTCTCGATGATTTCCTTTGCCCTTTCGTGCGGTCCTTTTCCTCTCAAATCCGCCACACCATATTCCGAAACAATAATCTTCACCGAATGCTCGCTATGATCTTCGTGAGTCACCTTCGGCACAAAACAACTGATGTTCCCGCCTTTCGCAATAGAAGGCGTAACGAACAACGAAAGATACGCGCTGCGGGTAAAATCGCCCGAACCTCCGATGCCGTTCATCATATTCGTTCCCATAATATGCGTGGAGTTTACATTCCCGAATATATCGACTTCAATAGCCGTATTCATCGCTATCACTCCCAACCGGCGTACTAATCCGGGATTATTGGATATTTCGGACGGGCGTAACACAAGCTTTTCTTTGAAGAAGCTGAGTTCGCGATAGAATTTATGAAGCTGCTCGTTGCTCACCGTAAGCGAACAACCGCTGGCAAAGCTGATCTTTCCTTGTTGCATCATATCCAATACCGCATCTTGTATGACCTCGGTAAACACCTCAAAACAGGGAATATCTTTGTTTTCTCCCATGGAGAATAAAACGGCGTTCGCGATGTTTCCTACTCCCGACTGGATGGGTAAGAATGTTTTGGGAATACGCCCGGCTTTCATTTCAGCGGCCAGAAAATTGGCTACATTATCGCCGATTTTAGCGGTCACCTCATCGACGGGTGTAAAGGTTTTGCCTTCTCCGTCGCGATCGGTTTCCACAACCACAATCTTTGCAGGATCGACTTTCACATACGGCAACCCGACACGATCCGCCACCTTATAGATAGCGATTTCACGGCGGTTGGGCGGATCCTGGAACTCATAAATATCATGAATTCCTCTTAACTCTTCAGGCGCCTGCCTATTGAGTTCGACAATTACTTTTTTAGCCAACCGGCAAACAGTAGGAGTAATCCCCACAGCCGTAGTCGGGACAATTTCTCCGTTTTCCGATACTTGGCATGCTTCAATAACCGCCACATCGATATCTCCAAAGAATCCGTAACGGATTTCCTGTGCCAATTGCGATAAATGCATATCGGTATACTCCACCGGGTCATGCTCCCCGGCATTGTTAATCGCACTACGCAAATCTTTATTGGTCTGATAAGGAGCCCGGAACTTAACCGCATTGGCGCGCGCTAAATTTCCATCGAGTGCATCTCCGGCAGAAGCGCCGGTAAACACGCCGATCTTAAAAGGATTCCCTTTAGCATGTTCTTCCCGGGCGCGATTCGCTATTTCGAAAGGAACCACTTTGGGACATCCTGCATGCGTAAAACCACTAAAACCGACGTTATCACCATTTTTAACCAGTGCAGCTGCCTCTTGCGCACTAATAAATTTTAAAGCCATAGTTTTTCTCAATTTTTATATTCGACTAATTCTTAGAATTTCGTTTTTAGCAACTCCGAATAAATAATTCCCTTCCGTAATTCGTCTTTTGCACTATCCGACTGCAAATCCGAAAGAATCCAATGCCGTCCGGCAGTATTTGCGCCCGAAGCATCATTTCGATATACGGATTTTTCGCCTTCTTCATCGACAAACAGCGACTGCGAAGCAGAGGAGTACCGGTTAAGGTCGGCGGTCAACGTGAGGGAAGATTTAAAATCACGTGAAGGAAGAGGAGTCGGACCGGAAGAAGAGGTGTGAACAGGCGGAGGAGTCGGACTCGATCGTTGTCTATCATAGTTCTTCTTTTCTTTAGGTTCCAACCAATCCCCACCGGGCCTGAATACAGGAGTCAAAGGCGGTAGTTGCGATTTCTTTTGTTTTTTTTGGCTGTCTTTCTCTTCCTTGGAATTATTAAAAAAACCCAATATCACAAAAAATACAGCAAGTATCAAATAAACAATATCTCCGGAGTCCATATTTTGATTAATTTTGCAGTCCGACAAAAATAATGATTTTTTACCAATTAAGGTCTACAGTTGAACAAAAAAATCGGGAAGAACTTCACAGCTCCGCCCGACTATTTAACCAAAACCTTAACTATGAAAAATTTTTTATTTTCATAGGGACAAAAATAAGATAAGATTATCAGAATATCAACTTTTTCCACCGGCTAAATAGGGGTTTTAACTTTTATTATGCGGGGAATACGGTTTATTATCGACAGGATTAAAATGAATACAGAAACAATTGATACGAATAACGAAAAAAAGCTTTTCATCGAGACGTACGGATGTCAAATGAATGTGGCCGATTCGGAAGTCGTCGCCTCGATTATGCAAATGGACGGCTATAGCCTTACCGACAACGATCGCGAAGCCGATGCCGTATTTGTGAATACCTGCTCCATCAGGGACAACGCCGAACAACGCGTCATCCAACGGTTGGAATACTTTCATTCCATTAAGAAACAACGAAAGGGGCACCTGATTATCGGGGTGTTGGGTTGCATGGCCGAAAGGGTGAAAGAGGATTTAATCGAAAACCATCACGTCGACGTGGTGATCGGCCCGGATGCGTACCTCGATTTGCCGAATTTAGTAGGTGCGGCCGAAAGAGGCGAGAAAGCCATCAACGTACAACTATCGAAGACGGAGACGTACAAAGATGTCATCCCCCTCAAGTTAAGCGGCAGCAACATTTCGGGCTACCTATCCATTATGCGCGGATGCAATAAGTTCTGTACCTATTGCATCGTTCCTTTTACGCGTGGCAGGGAGCGTAGCCGCGATCCGGAAAGCATTCTCAACGAATTGCGCATCATGCGGCAAAAACGATTTCGGGAAGTCATTCTTTTGGGACAAAATGTCGATTCTTACCGGTTCAAAGAAGGCGAACGGGTGATCGATTTTCCGGCATTATTGGCCCTGGTGGCGGAAGAGGCTCCGGAAATGCGAATCCGTTTTACGACTTCGCATCCGAAAGATATGACGGACGAAACGTTGGAAGTTATTGCCCGGTATAAAAACCTCTGCAACTATATTCATCTTCCGGTACAGACCGGCAGTTCGCGGATGCTTAAACTGATGAACCGCACCTACGACAGGAAATGGTACATGGAACGGATAGCAGCCATCAAACGCATCATTCCCGGTTGCGGGTTATCGACGGATATCATGTGCGGCTTCCACGACGAAACGGAAGAAGACCATCAACAGACTTTATCGTTGATGCGCGAAGTCGGGTTCGACTCGGCTTTCATGTTCCAGTATTCCGAACGTCCCGGCACGTATGCTTCCAAAAAACTCGAGGATAATGTTCCGCCGGAAATAAAAAACCGCCGGTTACAAGAGATCATCGAACTTCAGTTGCAATTATCGCGCGAAAGTAACGAGAAAGATGTCGGGAAAGAATTCGAGGTGCTGATAGAAGGTTTTTCGAAGCGTTCGCGCGAACAACTTTTCGGCCGCAGCGAACAAAACAAAGTGGTTATTTTTGATAAAAAACAACATCGTATCGGCGAATTTGTCAACGTGCGCATCACCGGTTTCACTTCGGCTACCTTGCTGGGTGAAACGATTGCCGATTAGAGGCGAAAGGATGAGGGACAATTCAAATTACAAATTACAAATTACTAATTACTAATGGCAGATGAGCGAATTAGCAAATGAGCGAATTAGCAAATTAGCAGATGAGCAGATGAGCAAATTAGCAAATTAGCAAATGAAGTTTAAAGACTGGGGACTGATGACTGGTGACTGGAGACCGGACTAGTGACCGGACTAGTGACCGGAGACTGATGACCGGAATTTTGGGGAGGAATTAAACAATTTCTAAACAAGAAGCGTTATACCTTAGAGATTTTTTCTAAACCCATAAAGGAATATTCTCCCGTAATGAACGAAAAAACTAAAAAAGAACAGACTATTCACATTTAAACAAACAACAATTATGAGTACAGATGCAAAATTTTTATTAGGATTAGGTATTGGCGTTGCCCTTGGTGCAGCCGCAGGTTACATTTTAGCAACCGATAAAAAAGATGAATGGTTGGAACAAGCCAACGTATTTGCCGATAAAGTAAAAGCCAACGTAAAGTCAGCCATCCATAAAGGAAAAAATGAAGTCGATGATTTAAAAGAAGATATCGATGATATTGCTGAAATAGCCAAAAAAGAACTTGCAAAACAATAACACGGATCCTTTAATTATCGAAACGATGGAAGAAAAAAAAGCGAGTACATTGTTCGAAGAGATGAAGGATGATGTAGCAAAGTACATAACCAACACGCTCGAACTAGGTAAGCTGGAAATTATTGAGAAGATAAGCAAAGCATCTTCAAATATAAGCTATGTATTAGTGATAGCGTTTGTGGCTTTGTTTGCATTGCTGATGCTGTTGACCACATTGGCCTTATATTTGGGCGAATTGCTTCAAAATATATGGGCGGGTTTCGGTATCGTGTCTGGGGGTATTCTGGTGATTTTACTGATTCTATTATTCGTAAAGAAACCGATCCGGAACAGCATTACGAATAGGGTGATTCGGTTTCTGATGGAAAGTGACGATAACGAAGATATAAAATAAACAATAATGAAAACCTACAAATTAACTCCGCTGGAAGAACTTCATCTTGAGAAAAAAAGAGTTCGAGAAGAACGTATCATTTCCGGACAACGGTTATCGTATCAAATACAATATCTGGGAGATAACTGGGGGTCACTTCTAACGAAAGGCGTCACCTCTTCTATAAGAGGCAAAATAACCAATGCCGTAGACAACTTTTCGTCCGGTTCGTCCGGTTCATTGACTCCTTTTGTGACGAAACAGATGAACCCCTGGTTAAGTCTGGTTTTGTCCAATCTTCCGCAAATAGGATCGGCGGCATGGAGGTTATCCAAACCGGCCGTTATCGCTTTCGCCGCCAAAAAGATTACATCGATGATCTTCGGGCATAAGCGTAGCAAGAAAAAATAGTCTTGCAAAGATTTATCTACACAAGCGATCGGTGGACGGTACTTACGCCGTCCACTTTTGCTATTTTAGCACATAGTTGATTCACATCGTCGGCGCTATGCACGTGTACATGGAGTACGCCTTCAAAAATACCGTCTTTCGAGCCGACCGACATCCCCTGTATATTCACGGCCACTTCTTCCGATATTTTGGTGAGGATATTGTTCAAAATACCCACACGGTCGATGCCCGAAAAAGCAATCGTCGCCAAGAATGAATATTGGCGGTAATCGCCCCACTCTACCGGTATTATGCGTCCACCGTAATTCGATTTCAGTTTCATTCCGGTTTGACACGAACGCTTATGGACTTCCACCTCTTCTTTATCGGTGATAAAGCCGAACACATCGTCGCCCGGCAGCGGGTTACAACACAAAGGCACAATGAAATTCTTGCTAAAATCGTTTTCCTTTAAGGCATACGTCGACTTGCGGTCTATCTTTAACGGAGGAACATCATCGAGAGCGACCGTTTTGGTTTCAAGCGACGGTTTTTTCAACGCATTCATCGCCTGCTTCATATAGCGGACCAATAGATTATCCTGCTTCGGCAAGGTTTCTTTCACCTTAAAGAAGGTCTGTCCGTTTTGAGGCAATTTAACATCCTCGTTACCGATGAGATAATACAAATCTTCTTTTTTATCGACTTTGTAATACTGAAGAATCTTATTGTAAATGGTGTTGTCGATGGTTTCACCGGGGAATAAGCCTTCGAGCATGTTCTTACCCTTTTCGGCAATACGGCGGCGTTGGCGGCGCAAGGCCGCTTCGATTTTGGTTCGGGCTTTGGCGGTGGTCACATAGTTGAGCCATTCGGGTTGGGGATATTGCGACTGCGAAGTGAGGATTTCCACTTGGTCGCCGCTGCGTAATTTTTGGCTTAAAGGCACCAGGGTGTGATTGACTTTCGCCCCCAGACAATGATCGCCGATACGCGTGTGGATGATATAGGCAAAATCGAGCGCCGTAGCTCCCTGCGGCAACGTTTTAATGTCACCCCTCGGAGTAAAGACAAAAATTTCGGACGAAAACAAATTCATTTTCACCGTATCGAGAAAGTCGATGGCGTTGGGATTGGGATTGGCGAGCACCTCCTGAATCGTTTTCAGCCATTTGTCCAATTCATTATCTTCTTCTATTTTATTCTCTTTGTATTTCCAATGCGCCGCGAAACCTTTCTCGGCAATATCATCCATGCGCCGGCTACGTATCTGTATTTCGATCCACTTTCCATCGGGGCCCATCACCGTGAGGTGGAGCGCCTGATAACCATTAGCCTTCGGATGGCTCACCCAGTCGCGGATCCGGTCGGGACGTAATTTGTAAATATCGGTAATCGCCGAATAAATATCCCAGCACTGTTTTTTCTCGTCCATCCCCGGAAAGACCTCGAAAACAATGCGCACGGCGAACAAATCATAGACTTCTTCGAAATCGATGCCTTTTTTCTGCATCTTATTCCAGATGGAATAGACCGACTTCACACGCGCCCGCATTTCGTATTGAATATTCATTTTGTCGAGGACATCCATAACGGGAGCGGCAAAGTGTTCATAAATCTTGTTACGCTCGGGAGCCGTTTCGGCAATCTTATTCAGTAATTCGATATAGGCATCGGGATGTTCGTATTTAAAACACAACTCTTCGAGTTCGGTTTTGATGGCAAACAATCCGAGTCGATGCGCCAGGGGCGCGTAGATGTACATGGTTTCGCCGGTTATCTTAAACTGCTTGGCGGGCGCCATCGACGAGAGCGTGCGCATATTGTGCAGGCGATCGGCAATTTTAATAAGAATCACCCGGATGTCTTCCGACATGGTGAGCAACAGCTTGCGGAAATTTTCGGCCTGCTCGGAGACATTTTCGCCGAACATACCGCTGGATATCTTGGTCAGGCCGTCGACAATTTGGGCGATTTTATCACCGAACATCGCCTGTATATCGTCAACCGTATAATCCGTATCCTCTACCACATCATGCAGAAGAGCCGCCGCGATAGAAGTGGAGCCCAATCCCATCTCACGCGAAACGATACGCGCCACGGCCAGCGGATGCATAATATACGGTTCGCCCGAACGCCGGCGAGCTCCTTTATGCGCCTCTTTGGCCATATTAAAAGCCCGTGTAATAATATCGACCTTCCGGCGGTGATTCGAATTCAAATAATCGTTGAGAAGAGCCTGAAACTCATCTTCAATCAATTTTTCTTCGGCTGATAATTTTACTTCTTCATTCATAATTATTCCTTCATGAGCGGGGGCGCCACTTGGAGCGACGCCCTCGCCCAACTCTGACGTATTTTTATATGCGACGTTTAAGGGAAGGCGAAAATACAAATAAATCTACAAAAATGAGCAAAGAATAAGAAAAAAAGAAAGAATGAGGGGGAAGGGAGGAAGTATGAAGTATGATGTATGAAGTATGATGTATGAAGTATGATGTATGAAGTATGATGTATGAAGGATGAAGGATGATGGATGATGGATGATGGATGATGGATGATGGGAGACTGGAGACCGGAGACCGAAGACTGGAGACCGGAGACCGGAGACTGGAGACCGGAGACTTTAAACATTCGACATGTTGAATGAACAAAAAAACAGGTTTGTTGTTTTAGGAACCAATAGGGGTGCCGTACATACAGGCTGAGATCATACCCAATCACCTGATCCGGATAATACCGGCGTAGGGAAAGAAAGAATCCTCCTCCCGAGGATCCGCATTTTCAGGTATCACATCTTACTCAATCCCCTTTTTTGTTTTACTAATCCGATGTGGAGAACAGTGTTTTTCCGCATCAAAAAAAATGATCGTAAATGAAAAAGGTTTTTATGACTTTCGCAGGAATACTGGCCCTGCAATCGATGGTATACGGACAACGGTATACCGACTCACAAGACAGTTTAAAAAACGTACAGTTGGAACAGGTGGTCGTATCCGCCACACGAGCCGGCAAAAACACGCCGATGACGTATACGGATATTTCTCAACCGGAGATTAAAAAAAACAACGCCGCGCGCAACATTCCCATTCTTTTGCAAAACATTCCGTCCCTCGTTTCATACGGTGAAGACGGTACGGGAGCGGGATACAGCTACATGCGCATCCGGGGGGTCGATGCCAGCCGCATCAACGTCACGCTGAACGGTATGCCGTTGAACAACCCTGAAAGCCAGGATGTTTTTTGGATCAATTTGCCCGACTTGTCTAATTCGCTGCAAAGCATTCAGATACAGCGCGGAGTCGGAACCTCCACAAACGGGTCGGGTGCTTTCGGCGCCAGCATTTCGCTGAAAACTGTCGGCGCCCGCTCCGAAGCTTACGGCGAAGCCTCCACGTCGGCGGGCAGCTACAACACGTTTACATCGAGCATCGCGGCCGGCACGGGAATCCTGAAAAACGGACTTTCGTTCGACGCCCGCTTCTCGCGCAACACCGGCGAGGGATATATCCGCAACGGCTTTATCGACCATTACAACCTGTTCACTTCCTTGTCGCATTACACCGACAATCAACTGATTCGCCTGAGTTACATCAAGGGAAAGCAACGCACGGGCATCACTTGGGAAGGGGTCGATTCGACCCAAATAGAAAAAAACGGGCGCCGGTACAATCCCGCCGGCGAATATAAGGATGAAGCGGGAAGACGGCGTTATTACGACAACGAGACGGACAATTACTATTCCGACATCGCGCAATTGCAATACACCCGCCGGCTCAACGATGCGTTTGCCGTCAACGCCAACCTGAGTTACAATCACGGCTTCGGCTATTATGAAAACTATATAGAAGACGATTCGCTGAAATTCTACCGGGTGCCGGCGCAGGTGATCGACGGCGTAACGCATGAAGTGTCGGACCTCATCATCCAACAAAAGATGGATAATGATTTCTATGTGGCCAACATCGGCGCGGATTATATCCAAAACAACTGGAAAGTAAATGCCGGCGCGCTCTACAGCCGGTACAACGGGCGTCATTTCGGTAAACGCCCGTGGATACAATATGTAGCCTATCCGGAAAAAGAGAAAACGAACCCGGACGACATTTTCGAGAATTGGTATCATAGCAAGGCACGGAAAACCGAAGTCAGCGTATTCGCCAAAGCCGAATATCAATGGAACGACCGCCTCTCGCTCTTCGGCGACTTACAATATCGCCATATCCATTATACACTGAAAGGAGAAGACAAGGACTTTAAAGTGATGGACGGCGATTACCGGTATGACTTTCTGAATCCGAAAGCGGGAGTATTCTTCCGTCCCGATGAACGTAACAGTGTATATGCCTCGGTCGCCGTGGCGCAGCGCGAACCGATACGCAGCGACTTGAAAGAGGGGGCTAAAAGGGAAGATCATAAAGAACCTATCCGGCCCGAACGGATGATCGACTACGAACTCGGTTACCGCTACAACACTCAACAAGGACTTTACTTCGGAGCGAACATCTATTATATGGACTATCATAACCAGATGGTACAAACGGGCAAACTCGATGATGTGGGATACCGCTTATTGGAAAACGTAAAAAGCAGTTACCGAGCGGGAATCGAACTCGAAGCCTCCGTCCCGTTGTTCGCCGGCAAGTGGCGCCTGGATGCCAACGCCACCTTCAGCCGCAATAAAATCAATGATTACGCGGCTTATTACGACATGTACGACGCAAACGAAAATCCGCTTTATGACGAAAACAACAAAGCCCGGCAACAAAAAGAAGAATTTGAAAGCACCGATATCTCGTTCTCGCCCGATGTGGTAAGCGCCGTATCGCTGGCATACAATCCTTTTTCGGCGCTTTATTTCACCTTGACCGGAAAATATATCGGCAAGCAATATCTCGATAATACGTCGAATGACAGCAAGTCCATTCCGGGCTATTTCGTCAGCAACTTCTCCGCCGGCTACACGTTCGACAAGACGCCGCTGGGCAGCATCAACCTGCAAGTGTTTGTCAATAATTTATTGAACAAAGAATATGTCGCCAACGGATGGTCCGGCACCGGCATATACGATGGATTTAAAAGCGACTATGCGGGGTATTATCCGCAAGCGACCCGCAATTTCACGGCACGGTTGACGGTCAGTTTTTAAGATTGATAAGAGATTGAAGAAGATTGATGCATGAGCGGATATCTTCTTCAATCTTCTAAGAAACTGTTTTGAATTTTCCGAATGATCTAATTTTGTTTATTCTTTTATGCTGTTTTTTGCCCTTTTTTACGCCTTTGAACTTTCCTTTCTTTCCAATAGCCCGCTATTCGATGCGAAACGAAAGCCCAAATCCATCAAAAAAAACCTAAAAAACACCGCATAAAAAAATTCAAAACAGTTTCTAACTTCCGACAAATAATTTAGAAAATATAAAACGACAGTTTGCTAAGTTTCTTAACTTTGCAAGAAATAAAATCAAAAGATGGAAAGAACAGCAATTGTGAAAGAAATACGCCAAACCCTCCGGCAGATAACTCCGCCCGGTGCCCGTGTCATACTTTATGGCAGCGAAGCTCGCGGCGAAGCCCGTCCCGACAGTGATATCGATTTACTGATTATTGTCGACAGGGATACTTTCAGCATCAAGGATGAGCAACTGATAACCCGGCCGCTTTACAAGATATTCATGCGTACGGGCATCCCTATCAGTCCGAAAGTGATACTCAAAAAGCATTGGGAAGAACGCCCGTTTAAAACACCTTTTCAACTGAATGTAATCAATCAAGGGATTCCGCTATGAAAGAACAAATGGACAGCGAAAGTCACCATGCATTAGTCAACACTCGAGCTTATTGACCAAGCCCGTATTTTTGTCTCAGAGATCGGGGAACTTCTCCAAGAATAAGGTGAAAGCAAGAAGCATGAATGAATTTCACCCCATCGCAGAAGAACATTCCTGACTTCCAATCTCCAACCTCCATCATACTTCATACATCATACATCATACTTCATACATCATACTTCATACATCTTTTACATGCTTGCATTTTTCCAATCCGTTTGGTTTGAAATTATCGGAGCCGTCATCGGGCTCGCGTATCTATATCTCGAATACAAAGCCAATAAATGGCTGTGGCCCGTGGGCGTCCTCATGCCCGTGGTCTATGTGTTCATCTTTTATTTCAGTAAGTTTTATGCCGACATGGGCATCTACATCTACTATTTTTTTGCCAGCATCTACGGTTGGCACAAATGGTCGAAAGGCAACTCCGGCGAAACGGAAATGCCCATCTCCTCTTTTCCCCGCCGATATGCGGGAGCGCTTGCCGCCATCGGCATCGCCATCTTCGCGCTTATCGCCTTTATCCTCGTCCGTTATACCGACAGTCCCGTGCCCTACGGCGATAGTTTTACCACCATGCTCAGCATCCTCGGCATGTGGATGCTGGCACACAAGTATGTGGAACAATGGGGATTGTGGTTTGCAGCCAACTTCTTCTCCACCGGGTTGTACCTCTGGAAAGGATTGTACCCCACGGCCGCTCTTTTTACCGTTTACACCGTTATTTCCGTGTTCGGATACTTCAAATGGCGGAAGATGATGAGGGAAGCAACTCCCCCACCCTCCGCCTGACATGCAATTCATTCCGGTGATAGAGAAAATAGGCCCGTCGGCGAAAAAAAGACACCGGCTGAGGAGTAAACGCCCGTGACGGTAAAATAAATGCGAATGTCTATACGAGAAATGCCATCGACGGACCAATAAATGTCATCGATGGATAAATAAATAAGGGTAGATGCATAAAAAACACCAAAGACGGTCAAATAAATTGAAGTTGATGTCAAATAAATGCCAGTGACTCTAAAATAAATAAGATTATCCATAAAATGAATACGGCTTATGGGCAAAGAAATGCCATCGTCCAAAGAAAAAATGCCATTGGATGAAAGATAAAAGAGACTGTCCACAAAATAAATCGGATTGACTTCATCAAAAATACAATTTAACCTTAAATAAATCGCAGCGACTTTAAGATTTTCCCGTTTTCCATCCCATTATCAAATTTAGAAAACAAATCAAAAAAAAGAGTCCGTCAAACATCTTCATCGACAGGAAAAGACAAAAAGCATCTGTCCGAAACGACTATTCAATCCGGCCGAACACCTACTATTCAATACTTGAAAACGAAAATCATATCATTTATAAGCGACAAAATGCCCAAAACAGGCACATAATACTGTATAATAATAAAGCAAAGCAAGCAAATTAATCATCCTTATATCTATTTAATATTATTTACATCCGAACTTAACCTTATTCTCTGTGAATTCTCTACCTTTGCCTTTACATTTATAGAATAAAAAATAAGACAATAGAAAATCAATTGCGTTATGACAACAAAACAACAAAATTATTCCGACATGGCGCATACAGCCGGCAATACAGTAAAGGAAAACCAAACGTTATGGAGCGCCATCCCCCGTTTCGTTACATTAGACGAAAACCTGAATACGGCACTGGCAAATCTGGATAGCGCCGACAAAGAAGCGAAAATCATTACCACCGGCACCACGAAAGACAAGGAAAAGGCAAAAGCGCAGGCCATTGCCGCGATCATCAAAATCGCCGGACCGGCTTGCGTGTATGCCCTCGATAATAACAACAACGCCTTACACGACCATTTGAACGTGACGGAAACAACGTTCAAAAAAGTACAGGACGGTAATCTGCCGCAACTATTCAACAGCATCATCGAGAAGGTAAAACCCCTCGCGGAACCGTTGGTTGAGTTCGGAGTGGTTGCTGAAGATTTCACCGGCGCCGAAACCAAGATACAGGTTTATACCGATTTAGTAAATGATCCCCGCCAACTGATTACCGAACGCTCCACAAAAATCGAAAGCGTGGCATTCTATATCGACGAGTTGCATCAAATCTTCTACCGTCTTGACAAAATGATGCTGCTCTTCGTCGGTACCGAATTCTACAGCCAATACCGCAACGCCCGCAAAATTGTAGACCGGGGTATCCGCAAAAAACAGGAAAAAGAAAACAAAAAAAGCGAATGACAAGGAAATAAAATACCCCTGAGATAATAGAGACACCTATATAATAATGTAAAGAACGCTTCAAAATGAAAAAAAGAACGCTTCTATTTTATTTAACCGGTTCTCTACTCCTGCTGTATCTGTCCGGATGCCGCGACGACTTGGAAGATATCGATATATCCGCCGGAACGGAGCAAGAAACAACGGAAGCGGCAACACCCGTGGAAGCCTCGAAGGTTTGGTTCGGGGAAAACAATAACCACCAAACCGTCTTTCTCCAACCCTCGGAAATCGCTACCCGTTCGGCGGAAAACAGCACCCTATTCTTCACCTAGCCCAGTTGGAAATATTTCGCTATCACTGAAAACGAATATGTTACGGCTATCGATGTAGACCTCACCGATTCCATCCGTGTAAGCCTTGCCCCCGAAGAAAACTACAAGGCATACCGGGAAACAGGCGATCCTGAATACATCCGCCCCCACTCCCGGCTGGTTATCCTCACCTCCAAAGCCGGAGACGGAACCATCGGTTTTATCATGACCGTCATCCCGTCGAAAGAATACATCGACAACCATGCCGACAGAATACGATTCATCACCTATCTACAACGCGAACCTGATTTCGACGGGATGATCATTTTCCACCACCTCGACGGACGCTTTGCCAACGGTTGGTTATATGAAGACGGACAAATAACCCAATCCGTAACCGACACCGTTTCCGATGACGAAAATGTCGCACGGGTTCCAATAAAACAGTTGGAAGTGAGCTATGAAGTACATTTAAAGGAGCCTTCTTCCTCACCATCTCTACGGACAGCTACTACAGTTGAGGGGGGAATGCTTCCCGAAGTGGTTTGCAGAGCCGAGACTTTGGAAAATCGCTCTTCCTATTACTCCTATTATTTGGGAACGGGTGGTGGTGGCGGTTCATATGCAACAGGCTATGGCCAGGCAATAGAACATGGCGGAGGGGGAGGATATATTCCTAATCAGAGCAGCAATGAAAAAGAAGCCGACAAAGCGAAGTCAATTTTCAGGAATTCCGAATTGGTTAAAAAAAACTGGGAAAAAATAGAAGAAATGCTCGATAAAATCATCAAAAACTGTCTGGGTGAAGGATTGTACAACGGCCTGAAAACAGACCTCAATGGAAAAACCATTGCCATCGAATTTATTTCCGGCGACGGGTCATCGTTCGATTATACAACCGGTAAAATATCCCTGAGCATGAATATGGAGAGTAATCAGCTTTTCCATGAGATGTGGCACGCCTACCAGGCGTATCAGGAAACGCAACAGTCTTTCAAGCAGTCCTTACTGAACCAGGAAATGGAAGCATGGTATGCACAATACCTGTATGTAAGCAGCTTACCCGAATATAAACAGGGTAGCAAATGGTATGAATTGTATAATCATACTGATTTAGGAAAATCAATACGATACCTTGATGGTTATATTGATAATAAAGGAACGTTGCTTAAGGATACATATCAACTGGAGAGCCATCTTGTAACCGTTAAAAAAGCGTTTCGCGAAATTAAAGACGAAGCGGGAGAATATCCCTATAAAAATTATCCGTATAATGACGACAGAACCGCCGAAGCCAATTTTACGAATTTAAAAAATTTATCTTCTAACTGTAATTGATATGAAAACGAAAAGAACACTATTTTTAACAGCCTTGTTGTTATTTGTCAGTCACGCGTTTATGGCGCAAACTTATTATTACAACGAAACGAAAACGTTTTACGAAAATGGGTATACCTACCGGTGCGATACCCCCCCCTCGGCATTGGTCACCCTCGGCAATATAGAGAACAAATATACCAATACGCCGTTGGTCTTTAAAGACGGGTCGGACGCCAACGGTGCCATGGTATTCCATGGGATGAGACCGCTCGAGAACGATGACTGGACCTATCAAACCGGTGTTTCCATTGTGGACAAGGCTTTTTCCGCCGAAGAACGGAAACGGGTGACGGGAAAAGAACTTGTTGTAACTCAGCTCATCGATTCTTCCACGGGGAAGGTGATCGAAGTGTATTTTAATTTCATCTATACAGCTCCTTTCGCCACCATCCCTGTCTCCACTTACCGCAAGATAGAACTGGAGTTGAAGGAAAAGGTGTGGTTTACCCCCACTGCTGACGGGAAAAGAATGAAATTCATAATGAATAGTTGGCGGCAAGAAGTAAGCCGGTTGCCGGCAGATAAATAGATTGAAGGTATGAATAAGTTGCTGGTATATATCCTTTTGTTTCACCTGTGGGGTACGCTACAGGCGCAAACTTATTACTACAATGAAACGAAAACGTTTTACGAAAATGGGTATACATACCAATGTGATACAGATATGAGAACAGCAAGAGTAACCCTTTATAATAAGGAAAATAAATACACCTATGAACGGTTGGTATTTAAAGACGGGTCGGACGCCAACGGTGCCATGGTATTCCATGGGATGGACCCGCTCGAGAACGATGACTGGACCTATCAAACCGGTGTTTCCATTGTGGACAAGGCTTTTTCCGCCGAAGAACGGAAACGGGTGACGGGAAAAGAACTTGTTGTAACTCAGCTCATCGATTCTTCCACGGGGAAGGTGATCGAAGTGTATTTTAATTTCATCTATACAGCTCCTTTCGCCACCATCCCTGTCTCCACTTACCGCAAGATAGAACTGGAGTTGAAGGAAAAGGTGTGGTTTACCCCCACTGCTGACGGGAAAAGAATGAAATTCATAATGAATAGTTGGCGGCAAGAAGTAAGCCGGTTGCCGGCAGATAAATAGATTGAAGGTATGAATAAGTTGCTGGTATATATCCTTTTGTTTCACCTGTGGTGCTCTTAATACATTTGTTCCAACGTGGGAACACTCCCTCCAAATAAAAGAATGAAAAGATCAAACAAAATGAAAAAGAATAATTATAATTTCAAATTACAGATTATGAACAACTTCCATCTAAAAGCCGATAGCTTTTAGCCAAGAAACTAAATTTTAAACAAATGGAAACTCAAAAAAAAAGAACATGTTTACTGATAGTCTCGGTCATGCTTCTAATCGCAACCGGACTACCATCGTGCAGGCCCAAATCCGCCACGAGCGCTTTTAGCGAGGACGCGGCAGAGAAAGCCTATGTTGCACCCGGACAATACGATGAGTTTTACGATTTTGTGTCGGGAGGTTTCAGCGGACAGCTTGCCGTATACGGCCTTCCTTCCGGCAGATTATTGAAAGTGATTCCCGTATTTTCCGTCAACGGAGAAAACGGATGGGGCTTCAGCGAAGAGACAAAACCGATGCTCAACACTTCCAACGGATTTGTCCCATGGGACGATTCGCACCATGCCGATTTATCCCAAACCGGCGGAAACTATGACGGCCGATGGCTATTTATCAACGGAAACAATACTCCACGCATAGCCCGGATCGACTTGACAACCTTCAAAACGGCTGAGATAATTGAATTGCCCAATAGCGCCGGCAATCACTCCTCTCCTTTTGTCACGGAAAACACGGAATATGTGGTCGCAGGCACGCGCTTTAGCGTTCCTCCCGATTATGCCGACGGCGATGTGCCGATCAACAGCTACAAGGAAAATTTCAAGGGACATATCAGTTTCATCCAAGTGGATCCCGCTACAGGCCACATGACTTTATCATTCCAGCTTCTCGTGCCGGGATTCAATTTCGACCTGAGCCGCGCCGGAAAAGGCAAATCGCACGGATGGTCTTTCTTTTCTTGTTATAACACCGAACAGGCTCACTCTCTATTGGAAGTCAATGCATCTCAAAATGACAAGGATTTTATTTTAGCCGTAAACTGGAAAAAAATCGAAGAATATGTGAAAGCAGGTAAAGGACAAAAACAACCCTGCTCGTATGTGCACAATGTATGGAATGAAAACCGGCATGCGGCGACATCCGAAACGATGAAGGAGGCTTTGGTTTTGGATACCAAAGAAATCAACGACGCTTGTTATTTCATTCCTTGTCCCAAATCACCTCACGGCGTCGATATCGATCCTTCCGGCGAATACATTGTCGGCAGCGGTAAGTTAGCCGCCGTTATTCCGGTATTTAGTTTCGATAAGATTCAAAAAGCCATCGAAGACAAAGCTTTTGACGGACAGATAGAAGGAGTCAATGTCATTAAATACGAATCCGCTCTGTACGGGGAAGTGAAGGATTCCGGATTGGGAGCTTTGCACACGGAGTTTGACGATAGCGGAAATGCCTATACGAGTTTCTTTGTTTCTTCCGAGGTGGTAAAATGGAACATCAAAGAACTGAAAGTCTTAGACCGGGTACCCACCTATTATTCTATCGGACATCTTTCGGTGATGGGGGGAAACACCGTAAAACCTTACGGGAAATACCTGGTTGCCTACAACAAAATAACCAAAGACCGTTTTTTGCCTACCGGCCCCGAACTGACTCAAAGCGCTCAGTTGTACGATATCAGTGGAGACAAGATGAAACTCATTTTGGACTTTCCTACGGTCGGTGAACCGCACAATGCCGTCGCCCTTCCCGCGGATTTGATTAAGGATAAGCAAAAACAGTTCTACGACCTGGCCGAAAACCAGCATCCGTACGCCGCCAAATCCGAGAAAGAGGCGAAAGTGGTGAAAGAAGGCAACGTGGTACATATTTATATGACGGCGATACGCTCGCACATGGCTCCCGACAACATCGAAGGTATCACATTGGGAGATACCGTTTATTTCCATCTGACCAATATCGAACAGGAGTGGGATATCCCCCACGGGTTGGCTGTAAAGGGAAATACGAACGCGGAGTTGCTGGTGATGCCCGGGGAAACGCAAACATTGAAATGGGTTCCCGCAAAGACTGGCATATTCCCCTTCTACTGCACCGACTTTTGCAGTGCGCTGCATCAGGAAATGCAGGGTTATGTACGTGTTTCCGCCAAAGGAAGGAATGTTCCGCTCTCGTATACGCTGGACGATAAACCTGTCGGCAAATAAAAATACAAGCCTTGAGGGTGGTCAAAAGTAAATTCTATGAGCTTTTGATGCACCCTCAAAGTGCATAAACAAGCTTAGAACATGAATAAAAATAAGATATCCGCTCTGTCAACAATTCTATTAATCGTATGCGCCGTTTTGTTGGCCGCTTCCGTTTTTCTCCCCTTATGGAGAATCGAACTATCGGCTCCCCAATATCCCGAAGGATTGGTATTGCAATTATATCCCGATAAAATAGGCGGAGATGTCGATGCGGTAAACGGCCTCAACCATTATATCGGAATGCAGACCTTGCATGCCGAAAACTTTGTCGAATTCACCGTTTTGCCCTATATCCTGGCTGCCTTTGCCGTATTGATTCTCGTTACCGCCATTCTCCGAAGCCGCAAAATGTCGTTGATCAGTTTCATTTCGTTTGTCGTTTTCGGCCTTATTTCCTTAGTCGACTTTTATCGATGGAACTACAACTACGGGCACAACTTAGATCCCACGGCTGCCATAAAAGTCCCCGGCATGGCCTATTCGCCTCCTGTATTAGGCTATAAACAGCTCCTTAACTTCGGCGCCTATTCCATTCCCGATATCGGGGGCGTCCTGCTCCTTGTAGCCGCATTGATATTGGCTTTTGTCGTCATAAAAGAGTACCGGGCCCATCGTATTATCAAGAAAAAGGGGGCGGCTGCAAATATCTTGTTCCTCCCGTTGTTGGCTCCGATTCTCTTTTCCTGCGTCAACGACCGTCCGCAAACTGTCCGCCTGAACGAAGATGAATGTGAACGTTGCAGAATGACGATTGTCGATTCCAAATTCGATGCGCAAATCATCACCGATAAAGGCCGCTGTTTAAAATTCGACGATCTCTTTTGCCTTGTCAATTATTTGGAGGAAAACAAAGATGCCAAGATGAAGAAGAGTTATGTCTCCGATTATTCGAAAGAAGATCGTTTCTTAGACGTGACGAAAGCCTTTTATATCAAAGGCGGGGACGTCAAAAGTCCGATGAACGGGAATATCGCCGCTTTCGAAACGCGAAAGGAGGCGGAAGAGGCAGCGACACAACTCCATGCGGAAATCATTTCATGGGAAGATATCGGTTTTTGATTCCCTGCTTTCTCATTCTTTTTTGCCACGGCGTTTCCTCCATGGTGCGTGCGGGAAGTATCCATGTGGGGAGCGGACGGCAAACGAACAGTATTTCCGAAGCCTTGGCTATGGCAAAGGCGGGCGATAGTATCATCGTTCATGAAGGCTTATACCGCGAAATGCCGGTTATTACCATTCCGGTCGTCTTAATAGGAATCGGCTCTCCCGTGATTGACGGCGGCAACAAAGGCGATGTGGTTTCCATTTTTGCAAATGAGGTGATCTTCGAAGGGTTTACCGTCATTCATTCGGGAAAGTCTTCCCTAAAAGAGTATTGCGGATTAAAAATAAACAGGGGTGTCTCCGGAGTGACGATCAAAGGCAATGAGTTTGCCGATAATTCCATCGGAATACTCGTTCAGGAGGCGCAGGGTTGCCGGCTGGAGGATAATAGGATAAGTACGTCCATTGCGGAAAACCCGCTCATCGGAAATGCCATCCATTGCTGGAAAAGCCGGAACCTTACCATCAAAGGAAATCATATCCGCAGGCACCGGGACGGCATCTATCTCGAATTCGTTTCCAATTCCGTCATCCGGGATAATGATGTCGCGCGATGTTTGAGGTACGGCCTGCACTTTATGTTCTCCAACTATGACGATTACCTCCATAACATATTCCACGAAAACGGGGCGGGCGTCGCCGTCATGTTTTCCAACCACATCAATATGCAGCACAATACGTTCCGAAACAACACGGGGGGAGCTTCTTACGGACTTTTGCTCAAGGACATTTCCCATGGTACTGTTTCCGGCAACGAATTTGCCCGAAATACGGTGGGTATCTTCATGGAAGGCGGCTTGTCGCTCACACTGCAAGAAAATGTTTTCCGCGAGAACGGCTGGGCCTTGCGCCTGATGGCAAGCAGTGTCGAAAATACGTTCAGCCGGAACAATTTCGTGGCAAACACTTTCGATGTCACCACCAACGGGAATTCCGTAAAGAACTATTTCAGCGGGAATTACTGGGACAAATACAAAGGGTACGATCTTAATCGCGACGGCATCGGCGACGTCCCCTATCATCCGTTAAGTTTATTCGCGATCATTTCGGAATATACGCCCGCCGCCATGCTGTTCTTCCGTAGTTTTCTGGTAGACCTCTTAGAGCAAACCGAAAGAATCATTCCTACCGTCACACCCCAAAACTTCGTGGACGACAAACCGGCAATTAAACAACATGCCCTATGATTACGATTCGGAATCTGCATAAACAGTATCGGAAACTGCATGTCTTGAAAAATATCAATCTGGAGTTTGACGGCGCAAAGAAATGTATAGCCCTGATAGGCCCTAATGCTTGTGGTAAAACGACTCTTATCAAATGCATGCTGAATCTGGTAACGCCGCAAACGGGCGAGGTGATCATTTTCGGCCGGAATGTCCGCCGGGATTCGGAAATACGAAGGCTCATCGGCTTCATGCCGCAGGCGGCCAATTTCCCCGGCCATCTGTCCGTCGAAGATACTTTCCGCCTGATCACGACGGTGAGAGGAGATCAAAACGAGGCGGACGACGAGCTCTATCAATCGTTTCACATGGACCGGATTGCTACGAAGAAAATGGGGACCTTGTCCGGGGGAACCGTTCAAAAAGTAAGCGCTGCGCTTGCTTTTATGTTCCGCCCGCAACTGATTATTCTCGATGAACCTTTCGCCGGACTCGATCCTTTGGCCTCGGCTATCCTGAAAGAAAAGATATCGAAAGAGAAAGATAACGGGAAGCTGATTTTTATCACGTCTCACGTCCTGAGCGAACTCGATAATCTTGCCTCGCATATCGTGTTTATGGAAGAAGGCGAAGTGTTGTTTTATAAACCGGTCCGTACCCTTTTGGAGGATACGGGGGAACCGGCTATCACAGATGCGGTTATGAAAATCCTTAGACAAACGCAACATGAATAATATAGCGAAGATTATATTCCTCGATATCCTGAAAAGTAAAATAACGCTCATTTATTTTATCGTCCTCGCCTTGGTATCATGGATATCTTTCCTGCTCGAAGAAAGCCAGTCCAAAGCCGTGTTGACGGTCATGTATATCGTACTTTTCAGCGTACCGCTCATGGCGTTGCTATATTCCACCATATATATTTACAACAGCAAGGAATTCATCACGCTCCTGTTGAGCCAGCCCATCAAAAGAGGACGTCTTTGGGGTAGCATCTACACGGGAGTCTCCGGCAGCCTCTGTCTTGCTTTTGTAGCAGGCGCAGGCATCCCGGTTATCGTGTATTCTTTCAACATGACCGGATTTTTACTTCTCGGCATGGGAATAGGCATCACCCTCGTCTCCGTATCCCTCGCTTTTCTTATCGCTGTATATACCGATGACAAATCCGTCGGCATAGGGATTTCCATTCTGCTATGGTTGTTTTTCACCCTGCTTTACGATGCGATTCTACTATTTCTTTTGTTCCAATTCAGCGATTATCCGATAGAGGGACTGACCATGCTGCTGCTAATGTTGAATCCGGTCGATCTGGCGCGATTGCAAATCATGCTCCGGTTAGATATTGCAGCTATGTTAGGGTATTCGGGAGCCGTATTTATCGATATGTTCGGGACAACCTGGAGCGCCGTTCTCTCTTTCATCGTATTATTGGCTTGGATCGTCATCCCTTACCTCCTCTCCCTAAAAAGATTCCGCAAAAAAGATATCGTTTAAGTCGATTATTCAACAAACAGGATTGCTCACTAAAAGATATCATCATTCATAATTATTTTCTACTTTTGCAATAACAATTAAAATAAAGTGTATGTCGCGGTTCATTAATCCCTTTACGGATGTAGGGTTTAAAAAGATATTCGGACAAGAAGTCAGTAAAGAGTTGATCATCGAATTTCTAAACGATTTATTGGTTGGAGAGAAAACAATCAAAGACATCCGCTTTCTCGACAAGGAGCTTTTACCGGAATTTGAGGGCGATCGTGGAGCGATTTACGTATTACCTCTCGCAGGCCGTTACCCGTCAGGGGGAACGCGGAGGAGACTGGATGTTCGAACTAAAACCGGTTTACGGAGTGTTTTTCATGAATTTCCGTTTGCAGGATACCCCGGGAAAGTTACGGTCGGACATCGTGCTTTCCGACCGTGATACGCATGAACAATTCACGGATAAACTACGTTTTATTTTCATAGAACTTCCTTGTTTCACAAAAGAAGAACAGGAATGCGAAACAGATTTCGAACGATGGATTTATATATTAAAGAATATGGAAACACTGAAAAGAATTCCTTTTAAAACCCGCAAGGCAGCTTTTGAAAAGTTGGAGAAGATTGCGGACATCGCTTCCCTGAGCAAAGAGGAGCGGGAAAAGTACGACGAGAGCATCAAGGTCTATCGCGACCACTTGGCTACGATTGCCTATGCACAACAAGAAGGCAGAGCTAAAGGAATAGCTGAAGGACGAGTTGAAGGACGGGCTAAAGGAATAATCGAAGGAAAAACAGAAACGGCTCGCAACATGAAAGCTGAAGGGCTGTCGCTCCCGGTTATTACTAAAATCACCGGACTTTCTGCCGAAGAAATCGAAAAGCTCTAACCCATTAATTGATCGTTTACGGGTACTTGCTTCGATAATTTGGCTTTCCTAACCCGACGATTATCGGGAATCAAGAATTTTGAGAACAGCGAAAAGCCCGTCTGAAGCGGGATAGCAGGAATGTAACAAAAACGTAACATTATCTTAACAACTTTCGCGGTTTTCTTTCAAAAAAAATGAGTTATTTTGCTTTCCGAAATCTTAGAAAGAGTGGTTATATGAAAAAAGTTTTTGCTTCCGCTATAAAAGAGAATGATGTTCATCGTAGGGTCGCCTCATTCCATTCGTCGCAGGATATGACTGATAAAGAGATACTCGAAATATATAAGCATCTCAATACAAAAGTCGAAAAAATAGGTGCGGCATTCAAGAAAAACAAGAATGGCAAACTCACCGACGACGAACTCAACGAAGCGTTGCGCTACTGACGGCTATTTATCCAATTTACCGATAAAATTTTCGCGATACGTATCCCCTATGGGTATTTGCCGATTTCCGATAATGATACGGTTCTTGGAGATGCTTTCTATTTTGTCTTTCCGGATAATGTAAGACCGGTGTACCCGCACAAAACGATTCTTGGGTAGTTTTTCTTCCATGGTCTTCAGGCTCATTAACGAAAGAATAGGCCGTCCGGCGCTTTCGGTATAAATCTTCACGTAATCTTTCAACCCTTCGATATAAAGAATGTCGTCGTATAAGATATGAATCAGCTTATACTCCGATTTCACAAAAATGCCCGATTCGTTTTCATCTCCCGATGTATTCCGCCCCGCCGAAGTCATCTCGAACCAATGGAGCGCTTTCTTGGCAGCCGTCAGAAAGTCGGCATACGAAAAAGGCTTCAACAAGTAATCCAGCGCACTCACCTTATAGCCCTGCAAAGCATATTCACTAAAGGCGGTGGTAAAGATCAACCGCGTGTTTGCCGAAACCGAACGGGCAAACTCCATGCCATTGACTTCCGGCATCTGGATATCCAAAAAAAGCACATCCACCTGCTCCTCCTCGATACGGTTCATGGCCGATACGGCATTGCTGTACTTGCCCGTTAATTTCAGGAAGGGTGTTTTCTCCACATACGACTCCAACAACGACAGGGCCAGCGGCTCATCATCCACGATCCAACAATTCAGTATCATTCGCTTCTTTTTTTGTATCAATAATCAGCGTTGTCGTGTACACATCGCCGTCGATACGATGCTTCCAAGTATAATTTCCGGGATAGACGAGTTGCAAACGCTTCTTCACCAACTCCAGCCCGATACCGCTTCCGCTTTTGTCGGACTCGGTTTTGGGAAAATAACTGTTTTTGCAGATAAACTCCACCTTTCCCTCCGGAAGTTCGCGTAACGTAATATCGATAAACGACGGCTTATGGCTGCTCACGCCATGCTTGAACGCATTTTCAATCAAAGATATAAAAATTAATGGAGCAATCATCGTGCGCGAGGTTTTGTTGACATTCATGTGGGTGGTTACCGTCACATTATCGGCCAACCGGATACGCATCAGTTCGATGTAATTATGGATAAAGCTCATCTCTTGCGCCAGCGGCACATAACTCTGGCTGTTGTCATAAAGCAGATGACGCAAGAGCTTGCTCAATTCCATCACGGCCGTTTGAGCCTTCGGCGGGTCGAACTCGATGAGCGCATAGATATTATTCAAGGTATTCAGAAGGAAATGCGGACTGATTTGGTTCTTAAGATTCTGCAATTCCGCTTCGGATTTGGCCCTTTCCAACTCTTTGCGTTCGTTTTCCACCTTAAACCACCGTTCGCTCATGCGGATGGCAACGCTCAATCCGGTCATCAGCAATAACGACGTGGCATTCCGGATGACAAAAAACCAAGGCGAAGGTCCCCGACGGCGAAAACGCGGACGAAATTCGGGATTCAGAAAGCGGTAAATCTCATATCCGTAATGCATCAACAATGCTATACCGGTTATCAACAGGATGTTGTAAAAGATAAACTCTTTGGTCTTTCCTTTGAACAAAACTTGTTTAATCAACACAAAATAATTCAGATAGAATACTAATAAAAAGGAAAGCATCTCCGGCACGGAACGCATAAAGCGCTTCCACTGAAAAACACTATCGAAATCAGAGAAGAAATACGGGAGTATGAAAATAATTCCCCACAGCAACACATGTATAAAGGGGTTATTATATCCTTTTCTTTTTTTAGGTTCCATTATTTGTTCCTTTTAGTCTCCGGTCTCCGGTCTCCAGTCTCATTGTCTTATTGTCTCCTTGTCTTTTAAAATCGGCCTCCGCCAGGCCCCCCTCCGGGAGGGCCGAAACGCCGGTCACGCATCATATCATCTTGCGTAGCGCCTCCTTTAAAGATATTGAAGCGGTACACGAAATGCACCATAAAATAACTCGTAAGCGTATTCGTCGTCGTATCGCGAATATAATTCGACGATACACTGCGACTGATATTGCTACGCTGCTGCAAGATATCATATATCTTCAAACGAAGTGTTCCGTTCTTTTGTTTAAACAATTGTTTCTGTATCGAAGCGTTCCACAACCATTCGTTCTGTTCGTATCCGTCGGAATATCCGGAGTTCGTGGAATAGGTTACATCGCTTTCAACCGATAAATCCCAAGGTAGGTAAATGGTGGTATTGCCCGAGCCTCCATAGTTGAAGTATTCTTGATTCTGTTGTCCCTCGAGACTATTTTTCACGGAGTTGTAATTAATATTTCCGCGAACGCCGAAATCAAAGGCATCCGAACGGTACGTTAATCCGAGTGATTCCGACAAATTCAACCGCCGGTTCAGATTGTCCTCGTTGTTCGAGAAACCGTTGGTGTGATTATAGCCCGCATACGACATAGAGAACACCGAAAACTTGATGTTCTTCAGCGGCACGTTCATGATGAGCCGTCCGTCGGCATTCCAGTTACCCGCCACATTACGGTAAGTCGTTTCTTTTCGTCCGGTAGAAATATCGGTAGAGGTTGACGACACAATGTCGTTGGTACGATATCCGGCATTGACAAACGTCATGATCGAACGGGCCTTTTCGGGATTCGAATGATGATAGCGAAGGTTTAACCGGTGCTCGAACGACGGTTTCAGTTCGGGATTACCGTAGGTCACATTCAGCGGATCCGACACGTCGACAACCGGCGAGAGTTGTGTGACCGACGGTTGATCGGTATCCCCGAAATAGCGGATTCGCAGGTTGTGCGTACGGCTCCACCGATAGTTAAACTGTGCCATAGGCGAATAGTTTACCACTGTTTGTTGCACGTTATCGATTTCTTCGGCGCCGATAAATGTTTTACTGTGCGAACGCGCGGGTTGAACCGAAAAACCAAACATATAATCGTATTTTTCGCCTACTCCCCGGAAATTCAACTCGATCTCCTGATTCTCAAACGTATTTTCCAGCCGCTTGCTGTAAGCTGAGTCGAGCACTTCATAATTTCCGGCACCGTCTTTCGAACGCGTATCTTTATCCGACTCCGACAGGTTTTGCCGGTAACTGTAAGCCAACTGGAGGTACTTGTTTTTACCGATCGGCTCCACATACGACAAATATCCTCTCAGGTTCCGGCTGTTATTGGCATAGGTGAAACGTTGATCGATAAGATCATCTTCGCGTTCTCCGGTGTAATAAGTATTCGAGACATTGGTTCCGGAGTTCTGCGAATCGCTGAAATCGCCTCGTAACTGGGCGCTCAACACACGCCCTTTCTTACCCAATTCGCGGCTGGCATCGAGGCGCAGGCGAACTTCCTTGCCGTCGCCTTCCGACACATACTGCGAGTTACCATTGTTAATGGTATCATTCGATAGTTCGGTGGTTGTTAAGAAATCGCCCGACTCCATGCGCCGATTATTGTAAAGAGCCACTTCCGGCCGGAAGATAATCGTGGTGAGCGAATCCGGCTCCCACTCCATCCGAAGGTCTACATTGATATTTTGGCTCCTGTTGTTGGCCAGATTGTTCTCGCTTTCCAACGTATTGCCGCTGCTCAGCAAATTTTGAGTCAATACCGACGAAGTCACGTCATTATCGGTATATCCGTAACGCGCATTTCCTCCTAACTTGAAATTCGGCTTCAGTTGAGTGCTGAAGTTACCTCCGGCATTGGCCGAAGTGGTTATACCGTCTTGCGATCCGAAACCTCCGCCACGTCGTCCACGTCCGCCGATTCCGCTGAACATCGACGACGCCAGATCAGAGAAGCCGGCATTGTTCGTATTGTTGATTCCCCCCAAAAAGGTGTACTGATTCTTGTCTTTCATATAATTCACCATCGCATTGGCCTCATAACGCTTTTGACTCCCATAACCGGCAAAAGCGTTACCGAAAAGGCCTTCTTTCATGCCGGGTTGCACGGTAAGATTAATCACTGTCTCTTCGTCCCCGTCATCGAAACCCGTCATGCGCGCTATCTCCGTTTTGCGATCGAGTATTTGCAGTTTATCGACCATCTTGGCGGGAAGATTTTTCGATGCCACCTTCGGATCGTCGCTGAAAAATTCTTCTCCATCGACCAATATCTTCTTAATTTCTCGGCCGTTTACCGTTATTTTTCCGTCGGTACCCACTTCCACACCCGGCATCTTTTTCAGCAGATCTTCCACCACTGCACTCTCCGTCACTTTATAGGAAGCGGCATTGTATTCAATCGTATCTCCCTTGACCGATATCTCCGGGGCTTTTGCCGTTACCACGGTTTCGGACAATAATATAGCATCGGTGGTCATCACAACGTCGCCCAACGAGGCTTGCGGATGGGAAGCCGTTACCGTTACATTTTTATAAACATCCGTATAGCCGATAAAAGAGATATGCACGATGTAAGATCCGTTATTGACGGGAATCGAAAATGCTCCGTCGGAACCGGAGGTCTTTCCGCCCACGAACGTGCTGTCGGATTGCGTCAAAATACGGATATTCGCCAGCGGGATGGCTTCCTGCGTATCTTCTTCAACCACCTTTCCCGATATCGTGCCCTTGCTTTGGGCAAACACGGAAAAAGAGAAAAGAGATACAGACAACAAAACAAAAAACACTCTTTTTGTACGATGATGCTTCAATGACGATTCTATATATTTCTGACGTTTATTTCCTTCTAACCAAATTTTCACAAAAATACACTCCTTTCTGTCCCTATACAAAAGGAATAGACAAACGCCGTCATTTCATCGACAAACACCGTTTTTCCTGGAATGTAGCTCTTATGGCGTCCCCATCTAACGGCTCCATTCGTTTGACGGATAAATAAAAAAACGGACCGCACATCCCGTGTAGTCCGCTAAATAGAATTTTTTACCATGGGGGTAAAAAAGTATCAATCGATAACCGAAAAACCGGTATAGGGTACCAATACTTCCGGTATCGTTATTCCTGATGGGGTTTGATTATTCTCCAGCAGCGCCGCCATGATGCGGGGCAAAGCTAAAGCGCTTCCGTTAAGCGTATGACATAACTGAGTCTTGCGGTGCTCATCGCGATAACGGCACTTCAACCGGTTGGCCTGATAGCTTTCGAAATTGGATACCGAACTGACTTCCAGCCAACGTTGCTGAGCGGCCGAAAACACTTCGAAATCGAAGGTCAAGGCCGATGTAAAGCTCAAGTCGCCCCCGCAAAGACGCAAAATACGCCACGGCAATTCGAGTTTTTCGACCAGCGTCTGTACGTATCGCACCATATCTTCCAGCCGGGCGTAGGAGTTTTCCGGCTTTTCAATGCATACGATTTCCACTTTGTCGAATTGGTGCAATCGGTTTAATCCGCGCACATCCTTACCGTACGATCCGGCTTCGCGGCGGAAACAGGCCGAATAAGCCGTATTTTTTATCGGCAGGTCTTTTTCATCCAGAATGACATCGCGGTAAATATTCGTCACCGGCACCTCTGCCGTAGGGATCAGATATAAATCGTCCAAATCCACATGATACATCTGGCTGTCTTTATCCGGCAATTGCCCGGTTCCGAATCCCGATGCGGCATTCACCACATAAGGAGGTTGTATTTCGGTAAATCCCTCGTCGCGGGCGCAATCCAAAAAGAAATTAATCAACGAACGTTGCAAACGGGCGCCTTTTCCTTTATAAACAGGGAAACCCGCGCCGGAAATTTTCACCCCTAACTCGAAATCGATGATATCGTATTTTTTTGCTAATTCCCAATGCGGCAGCGCTTCGGCCGATAAAGTAGGAATCGTTCCTCCCGTCTTTTCAATCGCATTGTCTTCGGAACCTTTTCCTTCGGGAACCGACTCGTGGGGCAAATTAGGAATGGTTACTAATAAACGGTGCATTTTTTCTTCCGCATCTTTCAAAGTGGCCTCATAGGTTTTCGACGTTTCCTTCAACTCACCTACGTTGGAACGTACCTTTTCGGCTTCTTCCTTGCGGCCTTCTTTCATGAGTTGTCCGATGGAGCGCGAGTGAGTGTTTATCTCCGATAATAATTGATCGAGACTCGTTTGGGTAGTCCTCCGCAATTCATCCAATGCTACGATCTCGTGAATAATGGCTTCCGCATCAAAATGCTTTTTCGCTAATCTTCTGATCACCTCTTCCGGATCGTTCTTTATAACTTTAAGTGAGAGCATAATAATTAATAATAATGTATTAATAGTTTTTTCGGAATTAATAAACATGCAAAGGTAACAAAAAGAGAGAAAAGAACAAAGACAATCCCCATCGCTTAAAAAAGAGTCAGTATTTGTAAACTCATCGAGGGCGTCGCTTCAAGCAACACCCTCGGTAACATTTAATCGGGTAATAAATGAGTCTTAAAAGAGTTGGAAATGAAGAAATTCACGAGACTCTTTATCACGTTGTTTTTTTTGATGATAATAACGCGCAATATAATAAGCAATCCCGGTCAGTGCCGCTACGGTCAAAATGTCTTTAAATGTATTTGTTTTCATCGATTCGTTTTATTATTTATAACAAAAATCAAAATAGAATGTTTTATCTAATAGATGAAGATTCTTGAAAAAAGCTGCACAAAAAAAGAAAAAGATTCATTAATTAATATAAATTCAATCGCCTTGTCTATATTCTATAATGAAAACCCGATCGGTTTTCTCACTTATTCTAAACCGGTTATCAGCGCGCTTTCCCACGATCCAAACAATATCGTCTTTTGATGTAAGTATCCATACGTCTTCTTTATCTTTCAAACTGAATTTACGGTCATTGAAATAATCGCTCAGCTTCTTCTTCCCTTTCATTCCGAACGGAACGAACCAATCGCCGGCGTTCCATTTGCGAAGGAGCAACGGAAAAGAAAGCTTGTCCATATCGGCCGATAACGTAAGCGGTGACTTGTCTAACTTTACACCTCTCTTTTCTATCCGGATATCTAAATGTACGGGCGAAGTAATTTGGCTCGTCTCCGCACCGATAGTATACTCGCGGGCATCATTTTCTAAGGAGGAAAGGCGATCCAAAATGAAATAAGAACGATCTTTTATCAACCGGTAACCGTCGGAATAGAAAGTTTTTCCCGAAATAGCATTCACACTCTCCAGCGCATCATCTATCGTGGAGGGGGTAAATCCTAAAGGCGATAATATCTCATACAATACGGCCGAAGGCGACACCGTTTCCAACAGAGCCTCGATATCGATCTTATCCTTCCGGTAAACGTCTTTCACGGCTTTGCGGATAGAATCATCGTACACCTTTTTTACTTCCGCAAGATGGCGCGACGTGTTGAAAATAGAGTCCTTGACCGAGGGATTCAGTTTCTCCAGCGCCGGAATAATGTTTAACCGCAAGGCATTTCTCAAGTAATAATCATCGTTGTTGGTGCTGTCTGTCACATACGGGATAGCGTGCTCTTTCACATAGTGTTCCACTTCTGCACGTGTCAGGCACAACAACGGACGGACAATATAGCCGTTCTTCGCGGCAATGCCTGTTAATCCTCTGATTCCTGTACCACGTACTAAATTGAGTAATACCGTTTCGACCGAATCATCCTGATGATGGGCGATGGCGACGGCTTGCGGTTGATATTCCCGGCGAAGCGTTTCAAACCAGTCGTAACGTAATTCCCGGGCAGCCATCTCTACCGAAATCTTCTTGCGGGCAGCATATGCGAAAGTATCAAAATCGATGGTCTTTAAATCGATATCGTGACGCTCACACCATTCCTTCACGAAGCCGGCATCCCGGTCGGATTCGGCTCCCCGCAAATGGAAATGACAGTGAGCCGCCATACACTCGTACCCCAACTTTATCAGCACATCGAGCAACACCATCGAATCCATTCCGCCGCTTAAGCCCACAATGACTTTAGCATGCGGCGTCAACAAGTTGTTTTGCCCGATAAATCTCCGTACCCTGTTCAGCATCTGTAAAATGATTCTTGCATCGGCAAAAATACATATTTCGCCCTTACAAACCGAGTATTGTTCACAAATCTTTTCCTTAAAAGACCGGCGAATCGTCAGAAAAAGTGTATTTTTGTACAATTGAATCATTTTATGGCTATTCGCAATGAATATAACTGAAAAAATAGAAGGACTTCTTGTAGAAATTGACAAACTAACCGCTTCCGGAGCCGAGGAACTGGAAGCCTTGCGCATTAAATATCTCAGTAAAAAAGGCATCGTGTCTTCTTTGATGGAAGAGTTTCGGAATATCCCTTCCGACCAAAAACGGGAAGTAGGTAAAAACCTGAATGAATTAAAGCAGAAAACACAGCACAAAATACAATCGCTGAAAGATCAATTCGAGACTTCCTCGTCTTCATCCGGCGAAATAGATCTTACCCGCACTTCATATCCTATTCCTTTGGGCACGCGCCATCCCATCTCGTTGGTCAAAGAAGAAATTTGCTCTATCTTTAAGCGTTTGGGCTTTTCCATTGCCGAAGGCCCCGAAGTGGAAGACGATTGGCATGTTTTTTCTTCGTTGAATTTTGCGGAAGATCATCCGGCGCGCGATATGCAGGATACTTTTTTCGTTCAAAGCAATCCCGATATATTGCTGCGTACGCATACTTCTTCGGTGCAAACGCGGGTAATGGAAAAAACACAACCGCCTATTCGCATCATCTGTCCGGGACGGGTATATAGAAACGAAGCCATTTCTGCCCGGGCTCATTGTTTTTTCCATCAGGTGGAAGCATTGTATATCGATAAGAATGTATCGTTTGCCGACTTGAAGCAGGCCTTGCTTTTCTTCGCAAAAGAGATGTTCGGTTCCAATACGCGTATCCGTTTGCGGCCGTCTTATTTCCCTTTTACAGAGCCCAGCGCCGAAATGGATATTTCCTGCCATATTTGCGGAGGAAAAGGATGCAATATCTGTAAGCATACGGGATGGGTGGAAATCATGGGATGCGGCATGGTCGATCCCAACGTCCTTGAAAATTGCGGTATCGACAGTAGTGTGTATTCGGGCTATGCTTTAGGGATGGGCATCGAACGCATTGCGATGCTGAAGTATCAGATTAACGATATACGGTTATTTTTTGATAACGACATCCGCTTCCTTCATCAGTTTGAATCGGCTTATTAAACTTTAATTTTCCTCTGTTATGAGAAGAATACATCTGTTACTCTTAGCTTGTTTAGCAATATTCGTCACGGCTTACGGACAAAAAACCACGCGGGTGAATGCCGTTAAAGCGAACGATTACGGAATCGTCTATTCGCTTCCCAAAACATCGTTCGAAATAAAACTGTTAGTTAAAAAGACCACGTATCAGCGTGGCGATTTTTATCAATATGCCCAACGCTACTTGGGCATTGAAAAACCGATTACCGAAAGCAAATCGGTTTATAGCGTAGAGGATATAAAGGTGGCCAATAAAGGCATTGCCGACAAAACGAATTCCTTTATGATCGAATTCCGCTCCAACACGCTGGAGCCTTATGTCTATCTGCGTGAAGACGGGGTTATTTGTTCGGTAAATGCTCAACCGGAACAGGCAACGGCACAAGAAATGGAAGTTCCGCCGTCCACCGTTCCCTCATCCAATCCGCAGCGCTTCTTTTCGGAAGAAATACTTCTGGCCGGATCTACGGCAAAACAAGCAGAATTGGTATCGAAGCAAATCCTTCAATTACGCCGGAGCCGCAACGATATCCTTACCGGAGAAGCCGAATCGATGCCTCCCGACGGAAATGCCTATAAAGTGGTCATGGAAGAATTGAATAATCAGGAGAAAGCGCTTACAGAACTCTTTGCTGGTAGTGTCCATACGGAATATTTTATTCATGCGGTGTCGTTAACTCCCGATGAGAAAAATATTACGCGGAAGGTCGTCGCTCGTTTTTCGGAAAAATTAGGCCCGTTGGACGAAGATAATTTAGCCGGAGCGCCCCTTTATTTATCATTAGAAAGCAAAACGCCCAAAGTCGATTTGTCCTTATCGGAAAAAGACCGCGATCGGCTGGAAAAGAAATTAACGGAAGGATTGGTATACAATATTCCGGGTAAGGCGCTCCTCACCATAGAACTGAATGAGCGCAAACAATCATTGGATGTAGATGTGGTACAATACGGAACACAAGATGTCCTCGTCAAAAAAATGTTCGACAATTTCAAGCAACCCATTAAGGTGATTTTCTACCCTGAATTGGGTGCCATCAAACAAATTATTCAATAATAAATATCGTATGAAAATAAATTACGGCTCTTCTTTCTTTATTATTCTCGGAGTCCTTTCTTTCGGTCTTCTCTTTTCTTGTAAAGATAAAAAAGCGGGGGATGACTTTTCGATCGAATTTGATACGATCCGCGTGGAGAAAAGAATTCCTTTATTGGAACAGGAAAACGATACGACTCTTCCGTATTCGGATGTGAGCATCGGATTTGTTTATCCTAAAAAGTTCCGTAATCCGGAAGATTTAGCCCGCCTGCAACAAATAGTGAAAGGAACATTTTTCAACAATCAAAAATACGATAGTCTATCGGCGGAAGAAGCGGTTGATAAATATCTCGCTGACTATACGGCAGAGTATCGGGTATTAGCAGATGATTTCTATACCGATAAAACCCGTCTGGAAGGAAAAACACCTTCCTGGTATTGGTATTATATGAATAACGATAATAGAATATTGTTCCAAAACGACTCGCTGCTAAGTTATGCCGTCGAGTATAGCGATTATACCGGCGGAGCACACGGTTCTTTTCACGTGACTTACGTCAATATCGATCTCAACGAATTGACGACCCTTTCGGAAGAAGACCTTTTTGTCCCCAACTATTTCAAGCCGTTAACGGAGAAAATCGTCCGTAATCTGATGAAAAAGTATAACGTAACCGTCCCCGATTCGTTGATTTCAGAAGGATTTTTCGAAGTCGAGGATATCGTTCCGAATAATAATTTTTGGCTGAGTAACGAAGGTATCCACTATTCATATAATCAATACGAAATTGCCCCTTATGCAATGGGTGTGATTGATGTGACGATACCCTATTCCGAACTAAAAGACATCCTTAAGCCCAACAGTCCGGTTGAGCAATTCATTCACAACAATATTTCGAAAGAATAACCTTTTAAAAAAATAGCCTGCGGAATCACTCGTCGTGATTCCGCAGGTTCAATTAGAAGCGCCTTTAATTCTGCTTTTGGGCGAACCGGTGGTAAGCGATGCGGCCTACCGGTAAAACATTAAAACATCGGTAATTGATAAATGAACCCTACGGAAATTCTATTCGTATGGTAGTCGGTCAGAGCGGCTCTTTTTTCATATTGAAAAGCCCGTCCTACATACGTTAAAAAGAAATGCAGATTACTTTCCATCGGATAATATTCGATTCCGGTAAAATATCCCAGTGATGTGCGATATTTTCCTTTTTCAAATTCATCATACGTTTTGGTTAAAGAAGCCGTTTCGTACATTCCTTGTAAAAAAACATTCCATAAAGGATGAACCCGGAAGTTGAATTTTGAAACAAACGACAAGTATCCGGCATCAAACGCATTTCTTGTTCCATCATGTAAAATAGTACTCATAATACCCTCCCGATCCAAACCTTCCCGGGAATACATGATATCAAAAAACATATTTGCTTTAGGACTGAATGTAATATCATTGCCAAATGCTAAATAGAGTTGATTCCTGCTTTTGGCTTCACTCATGATAGAGGCCGACCAGCGAGTTTTATAAGCTCCGCCGAACATATTTCCGTTCCAATTAAGCGTATAGACAAAAGGCAGTTTACTTTTTTCAATACCGGGCGCGATATACGTTTTCTCGAAAGTATTATTTAGTCCGTTTAATACCTGAAACTGCAATTGGTGAGCCGGTGTGATATCATACGCAATATTAATACCTGTAAGGAAATTGCTCATATATTCTATCATATCGCTATATTCATAAATTTCTATGGGATTCAAGTCGAATTCAATTCCCCCGTAGGCAGCACATTGTTTTCCCGCAAATAACGAGAGTTTATCGGACAATTTGACACCTATTCCTGCAACATCAATCGAAGTGGGCATATTATCAAAAGCATTTCCGGCATCATTTGGCCTGTTCAATCGTTGCCTCCATCGGTAAGAAAGCCAATCGTTGATATTTCCTTTTGCTTCTATACGGAATTGGCGCATATTAAAACCGGAGCCTTGAAACCCGTCGTTATCGATATAACTGTCAAAGCTACTATGCATATTGAGGAAGAAGTTGAATTTGTCGGCTTTCTTTTCTACTTTGGCCACTCTTTCGAGTAAAGTCGACTCGTCAGGATAAGAAGCATTTTGCTGAGCAAAAATGATACTACTTATGCAACAAATATATATGACAAGAATAATTCCTCTTTTCATAATTGTGTCATTTAGTATTCATTAAAATAATTCTGTATTTTTTTCCAATCGGAAGTTTTTGTTAAAGCCAACATTAACAGAATACGCGCTTTCTGCGGATTCAATTCTTGCGAAGCGATAAACTGATATTTATTGTCGTCAACCTCCGCATCCAGAGTGGTAGGACCAGTCGGAACTCTGGAAGAACGGACAACCAATATGTCTTTCTTACGAGCTTCTACTAGTCCCGGAAAAATATTCTTATGAATATTTCCATTTCCCACACCCGCATGGATAATTCCTTTATAGCCGTTGTTGATTAATGCTTTTAAAGCATGATCTTCAACATTTGAATAACTGTATATGATCCCGACCTTTGGTAATTCATTTAAATTAGCTACATCAAAATCGGATTGGAATGTATGTTTTTTGACGGGAACTTCAGAGAAAAAGACTTTACCGTTATGAACATATCCCAAAGGGCCTGAATTGGGAGATTTAAAGGTTTCCACCTCCACTGTATTTGTTTTCAATACATTATGAGCTCCCAAAATCATTCCATTCATAGCCACTAAGACTCCTTTACCTTTAGATTCTTTAGAAGCTGCCACCACAACCGCATTGTAAAGATTCAAAGGTCCGTCTGCACTCATGGCGGTAGAAGGGCGCATAGAACCTACCAAGACAACCGGTTTATCGCTTTTGACCGTTAAGTTCAGGAAAAAAGCGGTTTCTTCCATCGTGTCGGTTCCGTGGGTAATGACAATACCGTCTACATCGCCACGGGCGAACAATTCATTGATTCGTTTCGCCAAAATCAACCATACCTCGTCATTCATATCCTGAGAACCTATTTTTACGATTTGTTCTCCGGTTACATTCGCGATTTCATTTACTTCAGGTACGGCATCCAAAAGGGTGCCGATAGCCACTTGTCCGGCAGTATAAGTTGTTTTTGTAGAAGAAGTTCCGGTACCTGCAATAGTACCGCCGGTTGCTAAAATGTACACATTCGGCTTTTGTGCAAAGGCTACAGCCAATGAGAGCCATAGAAAAAGCCCTACGAACAATAGATTTTTTTTTGTTTTCATAAGAATAAAATTAAAATATCAATAAATTATAAATCAGAAAAATAACTGTACCAACCCTAATCCTACTATAATAGCTACCGTAGTAGCTACTAAACCAGGCATCATAAAAGAGTGATTCAGTATATATTTACCTATATGGGTAGATCCCGTCCGGTCAAAATTAATTGCCGCAACAACAGTCGGATAATTGGGTATGAAAAAATATCCGTTTACCGCAGGAAATAAGGCAATAAGCGTATAGGGAGATACCGCTAATGCGATACCTAATGGTACTAATGCCCTAACAGTAGCCGCTTGGCTATAAAGAAGAATAGACATAAAAAATAAGGCGAAGCCGAAAATCCACGGGTACTGCATGATGATCTCCTGAATAGAAGCAGTTATCTGAGTCAGATTACCCTGAATAAACGTATCGCCCATCCAGGCAATGCCGAAAATAGCTATGACGGCTTGCATGCCTGCCCCAAACACGGATCCTTTTGTTGCTTCCAATCCGTTTGTTCTTGTTACGACAAGAATCAGCGCCGCCGCAGACAACATCAGTATTTCTATAATATACGGCATATTCAGTTGCGTAATTTCTCCGTTCGCCTCAAAGGTCGGACGTAACGATTGAATGGAGCCGAATAACACAACGAAAACGGTTGCCGATAAAAATATCACAATGGAAATAATAGCATTTCTCTTATTGTAATTTTTTTTATTGTTACTCTTGTCATGGCTGTTTAGCAAACCTTCTCGAAGACGTCTTTGATATTCGGGATCGTTTTCAAGTTCTTTTCCAACTTTCAAAGAACAAAAGGCAGCAGCCATACAACCGATAAGGGTAGAGGGAATCGAAATCTTCAGTATATCTAACAAGGTAACATCAAATGGCGCCAAGAGGGCTAAAAGGGCTACGGTAGCCGCCGAAATGGGGCTTGCGGTAATAGCTTGCTGGGAAGCAATCACCGACACGCCCAACGGGCGTTCGGGTCTTACTTTCGTCTCTGTGGCCACTTCGGCAATAACCGGCAAAACGGAATAAGCCACATGTCCTGTTCCCGCAACAAACGTAAAGAGATACGTTACCATAGGGCTTATCCAGGTTACTTTGGACGGATTCTTTCGCAAAAGCTTTTCTGCCAAATCCACCATATAGTCCAATCCACCGGTTGCTTGCATGCAAGAAGCAGCCGAAATGACAGCCGCAATCATCAACATCACATCAATAGGGGGCGAGGTAGGTTGAAGTCCGAAGACAAATGTGAGAATAGCAAGCCCTATCCCACCCATTACGCCTAAGCCTATCCCACCTAAGCGGGCTCCGATGATAATCGCAATCAGTACGATCAGTAGTTGTAACAACATACTATTATCAATAAGTCAATGGATATCTGCATTGTAATCTTTTTTTTCATAAAAACGGTACGTTATGACATTTTTCGAGGCTTGATCATATTTTCCGGTTTCAGTATATCATCGAGTTTTTCTTTCTCCATAAGTTTCTTCTCCAGCACCAATTCATACACCCCCTTCCCCGTTTTCAACGCTTCGGCGGCCAATTGGCTAGATGTCTCATAGCCCAGATAAGGATTTAAAGCCGTCACCAAGCCGATACTGTGCAGTACCATATTTTTGCAATGCTCTTCATTGGGGGTAATGCCTTCGATGCATTTTTTTCGCAATGTTTGTAAGCCCTTAATAAGGATGGATATGCTTTCCATCAGAGAGAAGACGATAATCGGCTCCATGACGTTCAGTTGCAATTGCCCGGCTTCCGAAGCCATGGTTACCGTCAGGTCATTGCCTATAACCTTAAAAGCAATTTGATTCACCACTTCGGGGATAACGGGATTGACTTTTCCCGGCATGATGGACGAGCCGGGTTGCATAGGGGGAAGATTAATTTCATTTAAACCTGTTCGTGGGCCGGAAGACAATAACCGCAAATCATTGCATATCTTAGATATTTTTACCGCTAAACGTTTTATAGTGGAAGAATTGATGATAAAAACGCCGGTATCACTCGTTGCCTCAATCATATTTTCAGCTTTTACTACAGGAAGGCCGGTTATTTCGGCCAAATGACGGGTACATATTTCGGCATAACGCGGATCGGCATTGATACCTGTTCCGATCGCAGTTGCACCCATATTTATCTCTAACAATAATTTACGGTTACGTTCCAGTAACAAGACTTCTTCTTCCAGAGTAGCCGCAAAGGCCTCAAACTCCTGGCCTAAGGTCATGGGAACAGCATCCTGTAATTGAGTTCGACCCATTTTAATTACGCCCGAGAATTTTTTCCCCTTTTCATGAAAGGCAACGATGAGATTTCGAAGAGTATCCACCAAATCACCAATACTGCGGTACAAAGCGATTTTCATAGCAGTCGGATACGTATCGTTAGTAGATTGCGACCGATTCACATGATTGTTCGGATGACAATATGTGTATTCGCCTTTAGAATGCCCAAGCATTTCCAATGCCCTATTGGCAATCACTTCATTTGCATTCATATTGACGGACGTTCCGGCGCCACCTTGTATCATATCCACTACAAAATATTCGTGGTATTTACCCTTTCTAATTTCTTTACATGCTTGCACAATAGCTTTAGCAATAATCGGTTCGATTAATCCGAGCTCTTGGTTAGCTTCCGCTGCGGCCGCTTTCACATCGGATAGGGCAACGATTATGTGTGGATAATGATATAATCGGGAACTGCTGATATTAAAATTATCCAATGCACGCATCGTTTGTATACCGAAATAGTATTCAACAGGGACTTCCATATTTCCCAGAAGATCATGTTCTGAGCGGGTTTTGCCGCTTAAATTAAAATTTTTGTTATTCATATTGTAGATATTTTATTTGAAAGTTCGTCGAGAGACGATGATAAATGCAAAAAAGGAAAAAAACAAAAACCGAGCCTATCTCTTTCGTTTTTGACGAAAGACAATACGGATTCTGTTTCGGATTGTTTTTATTTGATGAAAATAACAACAGAGGGTTGGAGAACAGGAGAGTTGGTTTTCTCTGTATATCCGGAAATACATCCGGAATAACTAGTGTAATTTCAGTAATCGTAAATACTATTCGAAACAATACCCCAGATGATAATACGACAATGCCATTTTTTGCTTTTATTATAGAAGAGCATACAAGGAATGTCAGTCTTTCTAAGAAAGAGAATGCATAGGTAAAAATAGAAACGGTTAAAAATTGGTTAAAAAATGTAAAACCCCCCCCCCCCCGATATTTTAACTTTCATTAACGAGAGGCGTAACATTGAAATATATATTATTTTATCCATTCACCAGGATTTTATATATTATTTCTGTCGTATTAAGGCAGGTAGTAAATTTATCGCTACGGGGCAAATGTAAATGGAATTTTTTAGAAATGAAAATAAAAAAGAAAAATACTTTATAGATTTTTTCTATGAAAACTATAAATATTATCTATATCAATTCAGCAAGCCGAAGATTATCAATTTGGTTAAAGGCCGAAAACCATTTATTAAGAACCGGAGGTGTCGCTTAGAACGACACCTCCGGTAACGATCTGCTCCATTGTCGGAGGTAATCTTTACAATCACGGGCAAGGCAAGTATTATTGTGAAACTCTATCTTCTCCGGTTCAAATCATATCCTCGATATTCCACACAAAGGCATGGAGACCGAGTCTTTCATGCTGAGCGTCCAAGTCCTTCAAATACTTCAATAATACCGGCACACGATCATCCTCGACAATAGTCATAATCGCATCATTAACCGTAGGCCATGCGTGATTACCGTAATGCGGCTCACCCGTCTTGCTCCCTCTTCCGTATACTTGCTTCCAAGCCGTATAACCACGGATATTCAAAGATGAAAGGTTATCCACCACTTCCATGTAATGCGCCTGGTTCATAATAATCATTACTGCTTTCATACGTTCGTAAGTTTTTAAAGTGTATTATCGGCCGCCTGTTGGGCTTTATGAATTTGTTTACGATGATTTTTCCGTTTCCGTTTCACACCGTTTCCTCCGAAGATGGAATATAACACCGGCACAAACACCAGCGTGATAATGGTCGAGAACGTCATCCCGCCGATAACAGATACGCCGAGCGGCTGCCACATTTCCGAGCCCTGCCCCGTGCCGATAGCCAACGGAACCATTCCTAAAATAGCCGTAAGCGTGGTCATCAATACCGGACGAAGTCTCGAACGCCCTCCGTGTACCACAGCCGTGATAATGGACATTCCCCGCTCGCGGTTCAAATTGATATAGTCGATCATCACGATACCGTTTTTCACCACCATACCGACCAACATGATCAGTCCCACAAAAGCCATCACACCCAACGAAGTGCCCCAAAGCGTCATCAGCAAGAAAGAGCCGACAAAAGCAAACGGTACCGTAAGCATTATAATAAACGGATAGGTGAGCGACTCGAACTGCGAAGCCATCACGATGTACACGAGCAGCACCACTATGATCAACAACATACCCAGTTCGCCGAACGATTCCTGCTGATCTTCAAACGCGCCACCGATTTGTATGCCCACGCCGGAAGGAATATCGGTCGAATCGATCGCTTTCTGCATATCGACCACCACTTCGTTGAGCGCACGATTATAAATACTGGCCTGTACCGTAACAATACGTTCACGGTCCTTACGGTCGATTTGCGGAAGCGAAGCCCCTTCTACCACCGTGCCGAGGTCGCGCACACGCACGGCTGCTCCCGTCGGAGTATATATCAAGATATTTTGTATATCTTCCAACGACTGGCGGTAGCGTTCGTCATATCTCACCCGGATATCGTACTCATCGCCATCTTCGCGAAACTGAGTCATGGTCAATCCGTTGATCCGGTTTCTTACGGCGGTTGCCGCAGTACTCATCGTCAGCCCGTTAAGGGATAATTTTTCGCGATCGAACCGAATCTGGTACTCCATACGGTAATCCTTACGGGATATGTTCACATTACGAAGACCCTCTATATCGGTCAACTTGTCTTTAAGTTCAGCGGCAATCCGGTCGGTAACGGCCAAATCATATCCATATATTTCCACATCTAAGGTCGATTCACCCGTCATGGATGTCTCATCTCCCCCACTGGTCACCTTATACCGGTACAATTCCGGAAAGAGCGAGAGTTGACCGCGTATTTCATCGGCAATCTGGAAAATCGATTTATCCCTTTCGTTTGCTTTTACAAGACGAATATTATACGACATGATATTGGATGCATTTTCCGACAAAACCGCCCACACATTGTCTTCATCGGCTTGACCAACCGAAAACGATACGATTTCGATTTCGGGATAATTCTGCCGCAGCATATCCGATATTCTGGCGCCGGTTTCGCGGGCAATTTCCATGCGGGTTCCCGTAGGCATTTCCAGCGTCATGGTAATTTCATTGTTATCCGAAGCCGGCATAAACTCTGTCTTTAACGTGACGAAGCTGACAATCATTCCGGCAATAAGGACGACCACCATCACCGTCATCACCAAACCCCGATGCCGCACCACGCGGTTTACCACACGGGCATACCAGGAATCGAGACCATCGAGCATCGGAAGAATATGCCTATTGTACCATTTGTCGAAAGCCCCGGCCACCCGATCTTTTTCGGATCGAAGCATCCGTGACGACATCATCGGAGTCAGCGTCATGGAGATGATAAGCGATAAGGTGATGATGATCGAAACCATCCATCCCAATTGCTTAAACATGATACCGGCAAAACCACCCACCATCGTCATGGGCAAGAACACCGCCACAATCGTCAGCGTAGAAGCGATGATAGACAACGACACCTCTTCGGTTCCGTATACGGCGGCCTGTCGCGGACGACTGCCGCGTTCGATATGCGTGGTGATATTTTCCAACACCACAATAGCATCGTCCACCACCAACCCGATCGTGATAGTCAGAGCCGAGAGCGATATAATGTTCAGACTACTTCCGGTAAGATACAAATAAATAAAAGAGCCGATCAGCGAGATGGGAATGGCGAGCATAATAATGATGGTCGCCCGCCATCGTCCTAAAAAGAACAACACCACAAGACCCACGATAATCAGCGCCAGTATAATGGTTTCCAGCAAGCTGTTGATGGAGGCGATGATGTGATCGGACGTATCCATGACCGTTTCGATCTTGATATCGGGCGGCAGATTTTTCTGTAGTAAAGGTATCTGCTCTTTCACCGCCTGGGCGATAGCCACCGTGTTTGCTCCCGACTGCTTCTGCACCACAATCGAAGCGCTTCGTTGACCATTGGTATAATTCTCCTGTACACGGTTCTCGACGGTATCTTTTACCACCGCCACATCGCGCAGATAAATGGCGTGTCCCTGGCTGTTTCCAACGATGATATTATTGAGTTCGCGACTATCGTCGAATTCGCCTTCGAGACGCAACATATATGTTTGCGAACCGATATCGAAATTCCCCGCAGGGATGTTGGTATTTTCGGCTGCAATCACCTGTGCCACCTGTTCGAGCGAAAGGTTATACCCTTCGAGCTTTTCGGGGATGATGTTCACTTGTATTTCCCGCTGCGGCGCGCCCGTCACCGAAACGGTTCCCACGCCGGGGATACGGTTAAGCGGATTGGCCACCTGGTCGTCGAGGATCTTATACAACGCATCGGAACTCTCTTTGGCGGTTGCTGAGAGCGTCATCACCGGAATCATATCCGAACTGAATTTCATGATGATAGGCTTTTCGGTTCCTTCCGGTAAAAACGAATAGATCATCTCAATCTTATCGCGCACATCGTTCATGATGTTATCGATGGGTACGCCATAATCGAATTGCAAAATGATCAGCGACATACCGTCCCTCGATTGCGAAGTAAGCTCTTTCAGGTTTTCGGTAGAGTTGAGCGCATCTTCTAACGGACGGGTAACATTTGCTTCCACGTCGTCGGCTCCGGCACCCGAATAAGTCGTCATGACGGAGATGATATTCAAATCCATCTCCGGATATAAGTCGATAGGTAATTGCCGGTAAAATAGAATACCGATAAGGACAATCCCGATAAATATCAAAGAGGTTCCTACCGGATTCTTTACGGACGATTCATATAATTTCATTATCTGTTATTGTTGATTATTGCGCACGACCGCGCGTTTCCGTATTTTGCAATTTGTAATTCGTAATTCGTAATTTGTAATTCGTAATTTGTAATTATAATCACTCAACCACTTCTACAGGCGTTCCGTCTATCAAAGATGTATTTCCCTGCACAATCACCTTGTCGCCGGCCACCAGTCCCGACACGATTTCGTATTTGTCATCCAAACGGGCGCCAAGTTGCACAAGGGTGTATATCGCTTTTCCGTCTTTTTCCACAAATACGTAGCGGTCGTTGGAACCGGTTTGTTTGAGCACGGCCAGATCCGTCACCAACGGACGGTCGTTCGCACCGAAATTCATCGTCACACGAGAAAACATTCCCGGGCGAATGCGTTGATCGCCGTTACTTACCTGAACTTCCACCGGAAAGGTATGCGACACGGGGTCGAGCGTAGGATGAATCAACGACACCTTTCCTTTGAAGGTTTCGTTATTCAGGGCTTCAATGTTCACTTCAACTTCCATCCCTTTGACCACCTGATTATAATATGATTCCGACACGTTTATCAATACTTTTACGGGATTGATATTCTGAACGGTGAGCACCGGCAGTCCGGCAGCAACATCTCCGGGATCGTAATTGCGAGCGGTCACCACGCCGTTGATGGGACTCGTCAGCACCGTGTTTTCGTTCAAATTATCGAAAGACGATTCGGCCACATCGAGTTGCGTCTTCGCCTGATCGAGTTGTTGTTTGGAGATTCCCCCCACGTCATACAGTTCCTTGTAGCGCTCATAATCCCTTTTGAGCGTCACCAACTGCGTTTCCTGCTGCGATAAAGTCGTGCGGTCCATATGCACCAACACCTGCCCGCGTCGCACGAAGGAGCCCACATCGACCAATATGCGGCGGATACGTCCCCCGATGGCGGGTGCGATGTTATTGACAGCTTCCGCTTCGACGGTGGCCGTGAAAGTAGAGCGTTGCTCTACCGGCACCAACTTCACTTCCTCCACACGGACTCTTGGGGCGCTTTTCGTTTCTTCGCCCTGATCTTTTGATGCATTTCCACCGCAAGAAGCAAGCAACAGCAAAGCCGTCAAGGGTGCAAACCTGAAAAAGTTGTACATTTTCATAACCTGATATTCTTTTTTCTTTTGTTTTATATTCGAGCTGTTTTAATCTTCACAATTTCCTCATCATTCATAACTCATATCCCAGCACCTTTTCCAAATCAGCTTTAGCTGCCAGATAATCGTAAATTGCGTTTCGGTATTGCAGTTCGGCGCTTGTCATGGCCAGCGCAGCGGCATTCACATCCACAATCGTTCCCAATCCGGTTTCGTATCTTTTGCGGGTAATTTCATATCCTTTGCGGGCTTGCTCCACCGACGACTGAGTGGCTACGATCTGTTCGATATTCTTATGGATCAAATCGATATTATTTTTCAGGGAAAGTTTCAAGCTTCGCTCCAAATCCTTACGCTGCTCCTGCAACTGCCACAATTGTATCTGCGATTGTTTAACGTTGTAATAACGCTGCCCCCCGTTGAACAGCGGAATGGAAAGCGTGACGCCTACCACCGAGTAGGGATCCCACCGATAATCGCGAAATCGGAAATCGTTATTCTGACTCATATACATATAGTTGAAAGACGATGTCAGCGTGGGAGCGAATTGCAACTTCTGCAGTTCATACGCTTTCTGTGCCTTGTTCGACTGTAAATCGAATTGCTTCAGGTCGCTGTTCTCCACCATCGACGTGTCGGCGGGAATAAGTTGTTGGAACATCGACTCTTCATAATCCGATAGGGCGCCCGAAACCGTCATCGGCACCTCCGAATCGATCCCCATTAGCATCTTCAGTTGCAGCTCGGCGATCTTTTTCATATTATCCGCTTGCAGAATATTGGGAATGATACTTTTAAGCCTTACATCGGCCGTAATCACGTCGTATTCGGGAACAATCCCTTGTTTGAACTTGTTTTTGATATCGTCGAGATTGATAGAATCGGTGCGATAGGTTTCTTTAAAAACCTCGTAACTGTCTTTCGCCAATAGAAGGCTGAAAAATGCTTTTTTCACCTGATTCCGCAAGTTGATCTTAGACGATCGCGCTTCTTCCATCGCCAATTCAATATCGACCTGGCTGATTTGAATGTTTTTCCACAACGACGGCACCACCAACGGCAGGCTCACGTTTACGCCCGTCGTCCATGAATTCTTACGCCCCACTTGAATGCCTTCGTTGGAGCTGCCTCCCTCGGCAGGAGCCATAGCGCGTCCCAACACATCGAGAATTTTTAATTCCTCAGGGGTGAATTTAGAGGGATCGAAATTTCCCAGCATATTAAAATCCCCATCCAGATACATTGTCTGTCGCTTTAAGGTGCGTTGATATTGGCCGATAAGGTCAATCTGAGGAAGAAGCGTGCCATAGGCCGATTTCTTCGCGTATTGTTTTTTAGTGATTTCCATATCGGCCACCTTCATGTTGGGGTTTTCGCTCAATGCAATACCCAATGCCGTATTTAAGTCGATACGCAACGTATCGGTTTGCTGTGCATACGCAGTTGTCGCCCATAACCCAAACAATCCGCCGAGAAGCAGCAAAATCATAACTGAACGTTCTATCTTCATCATTATATATTATTTATTTTTTTAGCAGTATTTGATAATCCATTTGCTATATCGTACGATAACTTCCCCCTTGAAAGGGCACTTTCCGCTTCGTGCCAAACAGATTATTTCTTCTTTATAAAAAACGAACGCCGCAAAGACGCGCAAAAGTACAAACGAAATGCTTAAAACACTTTCTATTTTTACAGTTTAACGCCCTTTATTATTTTTTATTTTTTCATTAGAATGTTATCCTGTACCTCCAATTCCTGGCAAGCACCGTTATTAACGGCATCGTTTTTCGCGAACCTTCTACACATTCAAGACCTCCTTTAACTTCTTATATCCCGCCTCGCTAGCTTTTATTTTATGCCCGTTGATAAGGGTGAGAAGCTGTCCTCGCTTCTCATAACGCTCAATGCGCAAAATCTTTTTTATATTAACGATATACGATCGATGTACGCGCAAAAAAGTAGAAGGAGACAGATGCGTTTCGAAATACTTCATCGTTTCTTCCTTCAGAAATTTAGACTGCTCCGTAAAGAGTTGCACATAATCGCCATCCGACTGAATATATACAATATCGTCCGCCAAAACAACATGAATCTTTTGCCCGGTTTTTATCACAATCTGTTCCAAGACATCCTTGTCGGCATCCTCTTCCGAATTTGCATCCGCAATGGATGGCGCATTTTCGTTCAGTACCTCTTTATCCTTTTTTGAGCGGCGGTTGGCGATATGCACGACCATCAATATATACAACAAAAAAGCAATGAAAACTTTCATCGGAACCATGGATTCCGCCGCGCCTTGAGATGTGCTCCCCAAAACCAGGAGCGCTCCGAAGTAAGTCAACCCTGCACCGGTTGCTATCCACAAGACGCTCATTATAATAGGATTAATCACACGATAAAGAATGCTTAATGATGATAAATCGCTATAACGTATTGCTTTTTCGAGCAATGATCCTAATCCTGCAAAAATCCAAAAGTCCAAAATACCGATAACAAATAAATCTCCGAAGGGCAAGGAAAGCATGGCCTGAAAACCCCACGCTTGCATCGATGCATATACAAGACATATCACTAGAAGCGATAACCAGTAAGACAGGACTTTAAAACTAAAGGGACCCAGATTCATTCTTATCGTTGTTTAGCGTATTTCGCAACCTCCGAATACCAAATCTCCTTCAATAATCAACATTCTATCGGCCACCGCCGGATAATGGGTCGATAAGCGCTTATCTTCAAAGCCTCCTAACACCGTATCCAATTTAGCAGATACTACCCAGTCATCAGGAATATAAAAAGTAACCCCTCCGAAAACGGCATCAACCCTCAGATGGGTCTCGCCTTCGGGAAGCGTCGTCTTGCGAAGATCGAGCACAATACCTCCAAAAAAGGCTTCGATGCTTCCTCCTTCAAAAACCGGATCGAGAAAGATATTCTCTGAACCGCCAAAAACCACTTTCCGCTCAATACGCCCATTGAGTCCTTGCGGATGAGTCGATTTAGTACAATGCGAACAAGTATTTCCTTTTTTGGCGAACACAATTTTAAAAATACTCGCAACACCGATAATAATAAGTATCAACGGCCAGTAGTTTCGGGTAAAGTTTTCGTCGACACCAACGAACAAGCCGGGATATGCTTTCGCAATAATAGGCACGATAAAAAAAAGTCCCACCCCAAACCAAAAGAGGAAACCGGTGAAATGTCTTTTGGCAAAAGACACAAGACCTATCAGAATAAACAGCGCCGGCCATGAGAAAATGATCCGTTTCAAAGACGGATCAAGCCATCCGAAATTGAACGACAGAAATATCATACCGATCGCCACAAGCAAAAGCGCCAGAAAAAGACTTTTTGAACGAATAAAATTGACGGGAACAGATTTATTGGAATCCATCATAGAACAACCCTTTCCTTTTTTGTGCAAAGATACGCATTGAGCATACCATTTAGCAACATTTAATCGCTTAAATGAGTCTTTTTTCCCGACGAAAGCGGCATTCTAACCGATAAAAATGTGAATCTCTTCCGTTCAAAAAGAAAGATGATACAAAAATAGTATTATCTTAGCTGTAAAAAATAGATTCATGAAAAAGAATATTCCTTTCACTGGTTTTCGCGCGGAAACATTTCGTTTTTTGCGCGATTTGGAAGAAAACAATTATAAAGAATGGTTCGAAGCGCATCGCACAGTGTATGAAACGCAACTTCTGGAACCTTTCAGGGCATTGATTTCGGCCGTATCACCGGCGATGACAACCATAGACCCGGCTTTTGAAATGCGACCTCACAAAGTACTTTCACGCATTTACCGTGACACGCGTTTTTCAAAAGATAAGCGCCCCTACCGGACACACTTATGGATGACATTCCAACGATCGACCACTCATTGGGAAAGTTTCCCAGGATATTATATGTCTCTCGATACGGAAAGGTGCGAATGGGGAATGGGATTGTTTTCACCCGTAAGAAAGATAATGGATCAGTTTCGTGAAGCCGTCACGCAGGAAAAAGAATCATTTAAAGAGATCGCTCTCGAAGTATTCGAAGCCGGCTACGAAACACAGGGTGAAAAATATGTCCGGCCGATCGCGAATGATTTGTCCGATTTTTATCAACCGTGGCTGCAAGGCAAGAGCATCTATGTGAACAAATCGTTTCCGGTGACCGACGAGCGTATTTATTCCGATGCATTAGCCCATTCGATGATCGAGGATTTTTCGAGGCTTGCCGGACTTTATCATTTTATGATCGAAGCAATAAATAATGAATAGTTGAAAAATTGTTATCTTTGTGTTTTTTATAAGAAATACGTATGATCAGTTTTCCAAACGCGAAAATCAACTTAGGATTACGGATCGTTTCCAAGCGAGCAGACGGCTACCATAATCTCGAAACGGTATTCTACCCTATCGGATTGAAAGACGCGCTGGAAATCATCCCTTCCGGAAGCAACGAAAAATACCGGTTTTTCCTTTCCGGCACTCCACTCGACGCGCATAAAGACGAGAACCTTGTCATCAAAGCATTAAAGCGTATTTCGGGCGAAAAAGAAATTCCTCCTCTCGACATTCACTTGTTGAAAAAAATTCCTACCGGTGCCGGTTTGGGCGGCGGCTCGTCCGATGCGGCATTTATGCTCAAACTACTCAATGAGACCTTTTCGTTAAACTATTCCGAGGCCGAATTGATACGATTAGCGGCCACGTTAGGTGCCGATTGTCCTTTTTTCATTCAAAACAAACCGGCTTTCGCCACCGGCATCGGAGACTGCTTAGAAGCCGTAGAGCTCAATTTGGATTCGTTTTTTATCGTATTGGTAAAACCGGATATTGCCGTATCCACAAAAGAGGCATATGCTCTGATTACCCCGCGTCAACCTCGAAGTTCATTGAAGGAAATCATCGGGCGTCCGGTATCCGAATGGCGGGAAACGATGAAGAATGATTTTGAGGAGCCGGTTTTCAAAAAACACCCCGAAATCGCAGACATCAAAAAGCAATTATATTCTCTCGGGGCATCGTACGCTTCCATGTCGGGATCCGGATCGGCCGTATTCGGTCTTTTCGATAAGAAGCCTGATCTTGCCGGACATTTCGCGCATCATTTTGTATGGACAGAGGAGTGACGGGGGACTTTTCCCAATAATCCTTCGTCGATAAACGCTGCACGTGATAATGGCTAACGCCGATAAGGGGGGACAGAGAGAGACAAGGGGACAAGGGGACAAGGGGACAAAGGGACAAAGAGACGGGGAGATAGGGAGATGTGGGAGACAAGGAAAGTGAAAAATAAAAAATGATAAGTTAGAAAATGAATAGATTAAAGATTTTGATTTTTGTTTTATCCGTATGTACGGGGATAGCGGCGCAAACGGCTTTATCGCCCCAAACGCTTTACTCTTTCGGTCCCATTTCTTTGCAGAAGCCGGTATTGATAGATAGTACAAACATCAGTAATACCCGCTTTTCGGAAGAAACACTCCTCTCCTATCCGGTCGCATTTCCCGCACAGTCGCGCTTCACCCATGAAATGAAACCCGACACATCCGGCTTTTTCCATTTTCCACGCCCGGAAAATGAATACGAATTCCGCCTCGTTTCTTTTTATGTGGGCGGAGACCGCTACGGAAAGGCAACACTTACGGTGACTTCTCCCAATCCGCTCGAGCTATATGTAAATGATAACAAACGTGCGACGAAAAGGGAGGTTAACGATAGCGTATCGAAAGCCGGCTCGGTGAATACAACCTTATCGGGATATATCAATAACGAACGGATTGTCGTCAAAATACTCGCTTCTTCAGCCTACAAGACAATACCGGCCATAAAGGTCGAAATCAAACCGGAGAAGAACGATTCCCTACTCAACTTAACCATACAGAATGCGGATTCACGACGCATTACGATCGTCGACATCTTGGAGGGGAAACGCATAAGCGGATCTTCGGTATCTCCCAGTGGACGATTTGTGTTGCTGCACTTAAGCGAAACGCTTCCGGGCGGAGAAACAAAAAGATACAGCCAGGTATACGATGCGCGCGAAAAAAAGAGTATCCTTTCCGAACCGTTTACACGCGAACAACTCAAGTGGATGCCCAAATCCGACCTATTATATTATGTGACGGATAGTAAAGATGGCCGGGCACTTCTCTCATTCAACCCGCAAACCTCCGAAACGGTTATTCTCGCCGAACAACTTCCCAAAGAGAGTTTTTACATGGCTCCCGACGAAAAATCCGTATTTTATTCCTCCAAACAAACCATCAGCGTCAGTCAACCGAGCGGCCTAAAACGCATGACCGGGGTGGATGATCGTCAACCGAATTATCGCGAACGATATTCGCTTTACCGCTATTTCTTCGACACCGGCCTTTCGCAGCAACTGACTTTCGGCAAACGCTCAACATCGTTAAATGATGTAACCGATGACGTGAAATATCTCCTTTTCTCAACATCGGAAGAAGACCTTTCCCAACGGCCGTTCCGCAAGAGTTCGATGTTTTTGTTGAATTTGCAGACGATGCAAGTCGATACGGTTTGGAAAGATCAAACCTATATCTATTCCGCGCAGTTTTCCCCCGATGGAGAACAAATACTCATCCATGGGGCTCCGGAAGCTTTCAACGGGATTGGGCTAAACATCAAAGAGGGGCAAATAGCCAACAGTTACGACACGCAATCCTTCCTGATGGATTTGCAAACGAAGCAAGTCAAAGCTTTGACAAAAAACTTCGGGCCGACTATCGATGCCCAAACATGGAATCCCTCGGACGGGTTCATCTATTATCGCGTTCAGGATGGCGACCGGGAGAACGTATATCGTTATCACCCGACATCGGGAAAATTTGAGAAACTCCCTCTTCGGGAAGACGTTATCCGCTCGTTCGATCTGGCGGAAAGCGGACATTGGGCGAGCTACACCGGCACAAGCGTTTCTAATTCCGCCAGATCTTACCTCTTAAACTTAAAAACGCTCGAATCGACACTTATCAGCGATCCTTACGACGATCGCCTTCGCAAACTGACCCTCGGGGAAGTAAGGGATTGGAACTTCAAAAGCTCTTTCGGCGATACCATCGAAGGCCGCTATTACTTACCGCCGGGATTCGATGCAAACAAAAAATATCCGCTTATTGTTTACTACTACGGCGGGACAAGTCCTACCCAACGCGTGTTCGAAAGCACCTATCCGTTGCATGTATACGCAGCCCTCGACTATGTGGTATATACGTTACAACCCAGCGGCACCACGGGTTACGGACAGGAATTCTCGGCACGGCACGTGAATGCGTGGGGAAAACAAACCGCGGAAGAGATCATTGAAGGAGTTGAAAAGTTCGTGGCAAGCCATCCATTTGTCGACCGGAACAAAATCGGGAACATCGGAGCTTCTTACGGAGGATTTATGACGCAATATCTCATTACGCAAACCGATTTGTTCGCAGCTTCGGTATCACACGCAGGAATCAGCAACATTACCAGTTATTGGGGTGAAGGCTATTGGGGATATTCTTATAGCGCCGGGGCCAGCGCGGGAAGCTATCCGTGGAATAATCCGCAACTGTATGTGGAACAAAGCCCGCTTTTCCATGCCGACAAAATCAATACGCCGCTGTTGTTGCTTCACGGAACAGCCGACACCAATGTGCCTATCGGGGAAAGTATTCAAATGTATACGGCGTTGAAATTGCTGAACAAACCGGTGGAATTCATTCAGGTGGAAGGTGAAAACCATGCTATTTATAATTATAGCAAGCGTATTGCATGGAACCAGGCTATTTATGCTTGGTTCGATAAATGGTTGAAAAATGACTCGCAATGGTGGGATTCGATGTACCCGGAGAAGTAAAAGACAGGGAGACAGGGAGACAAAGAGACAGGGGGACAGGGGGACAAAGAGACAGGGAGACAAGGGGACAGGGAGAAGAAAAGGATGCGATTAAACGATAACAGATATATTATAGAAGGTAATGAGTAACGACATAGAAGTTTTATGCGGCAAAGTGGCTCAAATAGCTGTTTCCACCGGGGAGTTTTTAAAAATCCAACAAGCTAAACTGCATCGGTCGGATATTGAATTCAAAGGGGTGAGAAACTATGTAACCCATATTGACAAGGAGGCCGAGCAACAATTGGTGAAAGAATTGGGGGCGCTCCTTCCCGAGGCTTCTTTCTTGACGGAAGAGGGCACGGTTGAGTATCAAAAAGAACGTTATACATGGATTATCGATCCGTTGGACGGAACAACGAATTATATCCACGGCGATAAACCGTTCTCGGTGAGTATCGGCTTGAAGGAAGACGATAAAATCATTTTGGGTATCGTCTACGATCCGGTTGCGGAAGAAATGTTCTCGGCAACCGGCAAAGATACGGCACAGTTAAACGGAAAACCGATTTCGGTGAGCAAACACCCGTCGCTGAATAACGGATATATCGGGTTCGCATACCGTACAGTCTTGATGAAAAAGGCGAACAAATATTGAAAAACGCTTTTGCCCAATTTCGTCAATGCAGTTTCCGCATCAAAGGATCAGCCGCCATCGAAATCTGTTCCGTAGCGATGGGACGCAGCGATGCGTATTTCCATTCGGGACTTTCGCCTTGGGATGTAGCCGCGGGATCATTTATTTTGAAATGCGCCGGAGGCACGTGTACGGATTTTTCAGGAGGAGAAAACTATCTTTTCGGCAAAGAATTGGTCGCTTCGAATGGAGCCATTCACCGGGAGATTTTGCAAGGAATCATTACCACATTATAAATGGAACATCAAACAATTCTCATCGCGTTTATCATGACGCTGATCGCCGGTTTATCCACCGGTATCGGAAGCCTCATCGCCCTCATCGCCAAACATACCAACACGAACTTTCTGAGCTTCTCGCTCGGCCTGTCCGCCGGAGTGATGATTTACGTTTCTTTCATGGAAATGTTGCCGACTTCACTGCAAACCCTAACCGCCGATTTCGGGGAGAAAACGGCAACGTTGTACACCCTGTTGGCTTTGTTCGGCGGTATCGCCCTTATCGCCCTCATCGACTTTTTAGTGCCCAAGTCGAGCAATCCGCACGAAATGCATGCGGTAGAAGAGATGAAATCGAATAACAGCCGGTTAAAACATACCGGTATCGTCACGGCGATAACGATTGCCATTCATAATTTCCCCGAAGGTATCGCGACATTCATGTCGGGGTTGAACTCCCTGGAGATTGCCATTCCGATTACGGTGGCCATTGCCATCCATAATATTCCGGAAGGCATCGCCGTGTCGGTTCCTATTTACCACTCAACGGGGAATCGGAAGAAAGCGTTCTGGTTATCTTTCCTTTCGGGTCTTGCGGAACCGGTAGGCGCATTAATCGCCTTCTTATTTCTCATGCCCTATTGGACACCGTTGCTCAACGGGATCGTACTCTCCGTAGTAGCGGGAATTATGATTTTTATTTCGTTGGATGAACTCCTTCCGAGCGCCGAGAAATACGGGAAGCACCATTTATGCATTATCGGAGTGGTTACCGGAATGATTATCATGGCTTTCAGTTTATACTTGTTTATTTAGACTGGAGACTGGAGACCGGAGACTAGAGACTGGAGACTAGAGATTGGAGACCGGAGATTGGAGATTGGAGACTAAACACAGAAGACTAAAATATAGATTATGACAACAGATATTAAACAAATCGGAGAGCGCATCAAAGGATTACGCGATGCACTCGACCTAAGTCCGGAAGAAATGGCCGGAAAGCTGGAACTGGAAACGCCCGTTTATCTTGAGTATGAAGCAGGCGGCAAAGACGTATCTCTTTCGCTGTTAAAACGTATTGAAAAAGAGTTTTCCATCGATCTGGCGACACTCATGTTCGGTACGGAACCCAAAATGAGTTCGTACTTTGTCACGCGAAAAGACAAAGGCCTTTCGGTAGAACGCCGCGCAGCTTATAAATATCAGTCGCTAACCGCCGGTTTTACCAATAACATGGCCGACGTGTTTGTCGTCACCGTCGAACCCAAACCGGTTACGATTGATTTTTACGAAAGCATCCATCCCGGACAAGAGTTCAATATGGTACTCGATGGGTCACTTTTATTTCATTATAACGGGAAAGATATTACGCTTGAAAAAGGGGACAGCATTTATTTCGACTCTTCCCTGCCCCACGGAATGAAGGCTCTTCACGACCGGTCCGTGAAATTTCTGGCGGTCGTTATTCATCCGTAAAACGAAGATAATCGAGGGTTCCGTCCGGAACGACACCTCCGGTTATGGAGGATTTTCACCCCCGTATCGCGTTTTTCGCCCCATATAACGTTCATTTGTCCCTGGTCGAAGATAGTTTTCCCTTTCATTTGTGGATAGATAAAGAAGGTTGTTCCTTTGTAAACATCAAAAGTTATACACAACAGGTTATCATGATAGAAAAGTTTTTAGATAGAACATCGTTTGATTCTTATGAGGATTTTGTAAAGAACTATAAAATCAATGTCCCGGAGAATTTTAATTTTGCTTACGACGTGGTCGACGAATGGGCCCGGTCACACCCCCAAAAGCGGGCTCTTTGCTGGACAAACGATAAGGGAGAACATCGGGATTTGACATTCGGCGAGTTAAAAACCTTATCGGACAAGGCGGCTTCGGTCTTTCAATCGCTGGGGATCGGCAAAGGCGATATGGTCATGCTTATTCTCAAGCGCAATATTGAATTTTGGTATACCATCATTGCTCTTCACAAAATCGGAGCCGTAGCAATTCCTGCCACGCATTTACTGACCGACAAGGATATCGCTTACCGCAACCAGGCGGCAACCATTAAAGCCATTGTCGCAGCGGAAGATGATAATTTAATTAAGCATGTCGACGGAGCGATGCCGAACTCGCCCTCGGTAAAATACCGCCTGCTTGCCGGAGAACACATTCCGGAGGGCTGGCTCGATTTCCACAAGGAAGTCGATAATGCAGCGCCCTTTGTACGGCCGCAGCATCCGAATAACAACGAAGACATCATGCTGTTGTATTTCACATCCGGCACTACCGCCGAGCCGAAAATGGTGATGCACGATTTCGCCTATCCCCTCAGCCACATTACGACCGCTAAATATTGGCATAATCTTCACGAAGGCAGCATCCATCTGACGGTCGCCGATACCGGATGGGCAAAAGCCGTATGGGGCAAACTGTACGGCCAGTGGATTGTGGGCGCGTGTGTATTTGTGTACGATTACGAAGGCCGCTTTATTCCGAAAGACATGCTCGAAATGATTTCGAAATACAAAGTCACGTCGTTCTGCGCGCCGCCTACCATCTATCGTTTTCTTATCCGGGAAGATTTGAGTCAATACGACCTTTCCGCGCTGGAATATTGCACAACGGCCGGCGAAGCATTGAACCCCTCGGTTTTCAAAAACTTTTATAAACAAACCGGATTGAAGATGATGGAGGCTTTCGGACAAACAGAAACCGCCGCGACGGTGATTACTTTTCCATGGATAGAACCCCGCCCCGGATCGATGGGCGTGCCCAACCCGCTTTATAAAATGGATTTGCTCACTCCCGACGGACGCTCGGCGGAAGACGGCGAGCAGGGAGAAATTGTTTTTTACACCCACGATGAACGCCCATTGGGACTATTTATGGGTTATTATCGCGATGAAGCCCTTACGCGCCAGATGTATTCCAATGACATCTACCATACAGGTGATATCGCATGGCGTGATCAAGACGGTTACTATTGGTTCGTAGGCCGGAACGACGATGTGATTAAAAGCTCGGGATACCGCATTGGGCCATTTGAAGTGGAAAGCGCCCTGATGACGCATCCGGCGGTGGTGGAATGTGCCATTACCGGCGTTCCCGATGATATTCGGGGGCAAATCATCAAAGCGACGATTGTCCTGGCCGACGATTATAAGGAGAAAGCCGGCGAAAAGCTGGTAAAAGAAATACAGAACTATGTAAAAAAGGTTACTGCACCTTATAAATATCCTCGGGTTATTGAATTTGTAGACGAACTGCCTAAAACCATCAGCGGAAAAATCCGCCGGGTGGAAATTAGGGAGAAAGATCAGTTGTAAATGACGAATGACAAATTACAAATGACAAATTACGAATGACAAATTACGAATGACGAATGACAAATTACAAATTACGAATGACGAATGACAAATTACAAATTACGAATGACGAATGACGAATGACAAATTACAAATTATTACAAATGACGAATAAAGTCAAAGGTCTAAGGTCTAATGACCGGAGACTGGCGACATTAAACATTAGACTTTCAACATTAGACATTTAAAATAAAAACGTATGAAAACTGCTTATGTATTTCCCGGACAAGGTGCCCAATTCTCGGGTATGGGAAAAGACCTGTATGAAACTTCGCCTTTAGCGAAAGCATTATTCGAAAAGGCCAACGATATCCTCGGTTTCCGTATTACCGACAGTATGTTTTCCGGCACGGATGAAGAGTTGCGCCAGACAAAAGTCACTCAGCCCGCCATCTTTTTACATTCGGTTATATTAGCCAAAACGTTGGGCGATGATTTTAAACCCGATATGACGGCCGGCCATTCGTTAGGCGAATTCTCGGCGTTGGTAACAGCCGGAGCCATGTCGTTTGAAGACGGCCTGACACTGGTTTACAAACGTGCTTTAGCCATGCAGAAAGCGTGCGAGGCAACCCCTTCGACCATGGCGGCTATTCTTGCGCTTCCCGACGAAAAAGTGGAAGAGATTTGCGCTTCGATCGATGAGATTGTGGTTCCGGCCAACTACAATTGCCCGGGACAGATTGTCATCTCCGGCACACTGGCGGGCATCGAAGAAGCTTGCGAAAAGATGAAAGAAGCCGGGGCAAAAAGGGCTTTGACGTTGAAAGTAGGCGGCGCTTTCCACTCACCGTTGATGGAACCGGCACGCGTGGAATTGTCGGAAGCCATCGAAACAACTCATTTCTCGGTACCGGTATGCCCGGTCTACCAGAATGTGTCGACCGTAGGGGAAACCGATCCTTCCGTGATTAAGAAGAATCTTATCGCCCAACTTACTTCGCCGGTTAAATGGACGCAATCGGTCCGCAACATGATTGCCGACGGGGCAACGAACTTTATCGAATTGGGACCGGGCAGTGTATTGCAAGGTTTGATTACGAAAATCGATAAAACGGCAACCGTATCGGGTAAACAATAGTTTCCAGCCTCTATCCCGTCTCACCGACTACAAGCGGTTAGACGGGTGTTTTTCTTCTTTCATCTTGTTAAAATAACATAAATAACTTCAAAGCCGAAACATCTATCGAGAGAAAGATTTATCTTTGCATTTTATTAGTTGTCTGTACAACAAAGAAGAAATGATAAAAGTAACAGAACGTGAAATATTCGATATCCTCACCGGAAAGATTTCCGGAGCGATCAATCGCACCGTGCTGAAAGCATTTGCACGCGAAGGAATAAACATCACCACCGAGCAATGGAGCGTATTATCGTGCTTATGGGATAAAGACAAGGTCATACAAACGGCTATTTGCGATCTTACCCAAAAAGATAAGCCGAGCGTAACGCGTTTAATCGACAAATTAGAAAAGAAAAATTTAGTGAAACGCGCATCGAATCCCGCAGATCTTCGCACCAATCTGATTGTTCTTACTTCCCGGGGAACGGCTTTGAAGAAAAAAACAACCGAAGTAGTCCACAGTATCGTCAACCATGTATTGGGCAGTATTCCGGATGATGAGTTGGGGCAGGCGAAGGATGTTCTGCAAAAAATAATGTATAATTTGGAGCATTATTAAACTGTTTTTAGGTTATTGATTTTACAACTAAGGTTTACATTTAGATAAATAGTTGTCTAACTAACTATCGGAATTTATGAAAAAAATACTAATCATCGCTTGCTGCGCATGCTGCATTTCCTATTTGCATGCGCAGAAATCAGTAGACTTGCAAGAGTGCCGTCAACTGGCGCTGGAGCATAATAAGAGTTTAAAGATCGCCGAGGAGAATGTCCGGGCAGCCCAATCGTTGTCGAAAGCGGCCTTTGCCGAGTTCTTTCCGAATATATCGGCTTATGGAACGTACCGCCACAATCAAAAGAATCTTTCTCTTTTGGGCGAAGATGCTCATTTGCCGGTAGGGATGATGGACGCCGGCGGGAATTTTGGAACGGGAATTACCGAAACCTCCCTTCCTACCCCGAATGCCGACGGAACATTTTCCTTTAAAGAGTCGGCCATCAATAACAAATTCACGTTGGTCAACGGGCAGGCCGTGCCGCTTGATACGCAAGGCAATCCGTTCGATCCGCAGCAAAATCCCGAGAAACTGCTTTGGAAAAACTATGCCCTCCTTCCGAAAGATGCGATGGCATTCGATATCCAGAATATCTTCGTGGGAGGAATCAGCTTCGTGCAGCCGGTATTTATGGGAGGCAAAATCATCCAATTGAATACTATCGCCAAATCGAATCAACGGATAGCCGAAGCGCGCGTTCAGAAAACAGCCGAAGAACTTTTGGTAAATGTCGACGAAGCCTATTGGCGGGTGGTATCGGTGGAAAATAAAGTGCGGCTGGCAAAAGAGTACCGCAATCTGGTGGCCCAACTCGATACGAATATGCAGGCGCTTCAGGAAGAAGGATTGGCCACGAAAGCCGATGCGTTGAAAGTGAAAGTCAAACTCAATGAGGCAGATGTTTCGCTGACCAAAGCCGAAAACGGACTCAACTTGTCGCGCATGGCGTTGAATCAATTATGCGGATTGCCGCTGGAAGAAGTTGTTGAACTAAAAGATGCGGAACTCGAAGAATCGATCGATGTACAACCGCCGGTTTCCATCGAGCAAGCGTGGGCAAACCGCCCGGAAGTCAAAATGCTGGCTCAGGTGGGCAACATCGCCGAAGCAAACAAGAAGATGATGGTTTCGCGCTTTATGCCCACCGTTGCCCTCACCGGCGGATACGTCACCACCAACCCCAACGTCTTCAACGGGTACGAAAAGAAATTCAACGGCATGTTCACCGTGGGAGTGACAGCGGTGGTTCCCCTGTTTCACTTCGGAGAAAAAATCCATACGCTGAATGCTTCACGCGCCCAGGCAGTCGTGGCGAAACTTCAACTGGAAGAAGCGAAAGAGAAAATAGAACTTCAGATACATCAAGACACCTATCGCATCGGCGAAAGCCTGAAGAAGCAGGAGATGACGCGCAAGAATGTCGAAAAGGCGCAGGAAAACCTGATGTATGCGCAAGAGGGATTCGATGCGGGTGTGATTACTTCTACCGATTTGCTGATGGCGCAAACCGCCTGGCTCTCGGCCCGGTCGGAATATATCGATGCGACTGTCGATGTAAAACTGAACAACGTATATTTAAAGAAATCGACGGGAACTCTTTATCAGGAGTGAATGGTGAATAGTGAGTGGTAAATAGTAAATGGTGAATGGTAATTTTCATCGAAACAATATAAAATACAGATTCAAATGAAAACAGAAAAAACAGAAAACGTACGCAATTTACAGATTGCTCTGGTGGGACTCATCGTGGTTATCGTCGTTCTTTTCATTATCGGGTGGATTGTTTATAAGCCCGAACCTATTGTCATTCAAGGATCGGCCGAAGCGAGCGAAGTACGCGTATCGGGGAAAATTGCCGGACGCATCCAAGAGTTTTTGGTGGAAGAAGGACAACGCGTAGAACAAGGCGACACGCTGGTGTTAATTGACAGTCCGGAAATCTATGCAAAGTTGGCTCAAGCTACGGCGGCTCAAAATGCGGCCATGGCGCAAGACCGTAAAGCTCAAAAAGGAGCCCGCACCGAAGTGATTCAAGGAGCATACGAAATGTGGCAAAAAGCAGAAGTGGGCGTTAACATCGCCAAAAAATCGTACGACCGTGTACAACGCCTCTTCGATAAAGGTGTCGTGACGGCTCAAAAGCGCGATGAAGCCGAAGCGCAATATCAGGCCGCCGTAGCGCAATCGGCCGCCGCCAAATCGCAATACGACATGGCAAAGAACGGCGCCGAAACCGAAGACAAAGACGCTGCCCTCGCGCTGGTAAACCGCGCTCAAGGCGCCGTGCAGGAAGTGGAAGCTTACATGAAAGAAATAGCCCTTACCGCCCCTATTTCGGGAGAAGTGACGGAAATATTTCCCAAACAAGGAGAGTTGGCGGGCACGGGCGCGCCGATTATGAATATTGTCAATTTGGATGACGTGTGGTTCTCCTTCAATGTCCGAGAAGATTTACTGAAAGATATGAAAAAGGGATCGGAAATTACCGTCAAATTGCCGGCGCTCGATAACCGTGAGGTCAAATTACAAATTACCTATATCAAAGCAATGGCGTCGTTTGCGACGTGGAAAGCGACAAAAACCACGGGCGACTTCGACTTGAAAACGTTTGAAGTCCGGGCCAAACCGGCGGAACCGATCAAAGATCTGCGTCCAGGAATGACCGCGATTGTTATTAATTGACAACGGACAATGCAGAATTTGTAATTCGTCATTTGTAATTTATAATTCGTCATTCGTAATTAATTAGTCATTCGTAATTTGTAATTCGTAATTTGTAATTAATTAGTCATTCGTAATTTGTAATTTGTAATTAAAATGGTACAACATATACGAAATGTCGCGCTCAGGGAGTGGAAGCGATTGGTATCGCGCCCGATCTATCTATTGTCATCGGTGTTCGCAATGCTTTTCTGCTACCTGTTCTTCCTCACGCTGCTATCGGAAGGAATGCCCGAACAACTCCCGATAGGGATTATAGACTCGGATAACACGTCATTATCCCGTACGTTGGAACGAAACATCAATGCTTCGCCTCAGGTAGAGATTGTGCGCCGCTATGCCTCGTTCACGGAGGCGCGCAAAGATATGCAGAAAGGGAATATTTATGCCGTTATCGATATCGGCCGGGGATTCCAGGCCGACTTGCAGGCGAGCCGCCAACCCACCCTCGCTTATTATGTAAATGATGTATTCCTGGTGGCCGGCTCGCTCTCTTACAAAGACCTGACGTATATCAGCGAGTTGATGACGGCGTTCATCCAACAGCAAACGTTGCAGGCAAGGGGCGTGGTAGGCGATGAAAACTTATTGCCGTTGTTGCAACCGATCGCCATCGATACGCACCAACTGGCCAATCCGCAAGCGAACTACAACGTTTACTTGTCGAATGTGTTGCTACCGGGGGTATTGCAGTTGCTCATCATTATGTTCACGATTTACTGCATCGGCGTCGAAATAAAACAAAACACCACTCACGAATGGCTTTCGGCAGGCAAGGGCTCCATGCTTGCGGCGCTTACCGGAAAAGTATTGCCCCACACCCTTATGTTCACTTTACTGGGTATTCTGGGCGTCTTCTTGCTATATGGAGTGATGCGCTTTCCGATGAACGGAAGCATCGCATGGATGTGCGTGGCGATGTTTTTATTCGTGCTGGCGCATCAAGCCATCGGCATATTCATCATCGGGGTATTCCCGCGAATGCGCGATGCCATCAGCCTGGGAGTATTCTACGGACTGCTGAGTTTCACGTTTGCCGGCTTCACTTTCCCGATCGAAGCCATGCCGCGCGGCGCGCAGATTTTCGCAGGCCTCTTCCCCATCCGCTATTACTTCCGGATATATGTAAACGAAGCGCTGAATGGCGCAGACATCCGCTATTCCTTGATATATTTCGCCGCGATGGCCGCCTTTTTAATTCTGCCGTTTCTGGTATATCTACGGCTGGCAAAAGCTATCGCACAGGAGGATCAAGAAGAAATAAAAAACAGTACATTCAATGAACAACTCCAATAAATCCAATCTCTTTATCCGGATCTTACACGAGATCAGGCGGGTTATCTACATCATGCTGGATGAGTACCGAGTCATTTTAAAAGATTCGGGACTGGCGGTCGTTTTTCTCGGTGCGACGATTGTGTATCCGATACTCTATTCGTCTATTTATCGCAACGAGACGGTTCACGACATGCCCATCGCCGTGGTCGATGCATCGCAAAGCAACCGGTCGCGCGAACTGGCACGACGGCTCGATGCCACAGCCGACCTTAAGGTGGCTTACCGGTTCAATAATCTGGAAGAGGTGAAAGACGCGTTTTACCGGCACAAAATACATGGGGTGGTCTATATTCCGGAAGATTTCAACCGGAAGATTAACCGCAACGAGCAAGCCACCGTATCGATTTATTGCGATATGAGCAGTTTCTTGTACTACCGGGCAATGATGCTCGGCGCAAACTTCGGTATCCTCGATGCCGGAAATGATATCAAAATCGAGCGGATGAATGCGGCCGGAATAACCGGCAGAACCGCCGAAATCTCTTCGAGTCCTTTCCGTTACGAAAAAAACATCCTGTTTAACGAGCCGATGGGATTTGCCAGCTTCCTCATGCCGGTCGTCCTCGTTCTCATCATTCATCAAACGTTATTTTTCGGGATTACAATGTTGACCGGTTCGTTGCACGAGGAGAAACTGGTCGCCATCGACCCGCAATTGCGTCAGCGCGGCAAATTCTTTCCCACAATCTTCGGGAAGACATTATGCTATTTCACCCTTTACATCGTGATCTGCTCCTATATACTATTAGCCGTGCCGCGCTTCTTCCAACTCCCGCATATAGGTAATTCGTGGGATATTATCCGGTTTTTCACGCCGTTTCTGTTAGCGGTTATTTTCTTTTCGATGTTGGTCTCGGCGTTTATCCGCAACCGCGAAACAGGATTGGTTATTTTCCCGTTCTTTTCGTTGATCCTTCTCTTCCTGAGTGGTTTCTCATGGCCGATGTCCAACATGCCCTGGTTTTGGAAAACATTCGCGATGCTCTTCCCCAGCACCTTCGGCATACAAGGATATCTGAAGATCAATTCAATGGGCGCCGGACTGTCGCAAGTGCAATTCGAATATATCGCTTTATGGATTCAGGTCGCCGTATACTTTCTCGCAACCGTTCTGGCTTACCGCCTCCAAATACGGAACAGCAAAAAATGAGGATGGAGGATGGAGACAATTACGAATGACGAATGACGAATTAATTACAAATTACAAATGACAAATGACAAATGACAAATGACAAATTAATTACAAATTACGAATTACAAATGACAAATGAGGTCTAAAGACTGATGACTGGAGACCGATGACCGGAGACCGGAGACCGTTGACTGGAGACTTTCTTCCCAATTAAGGATTGTTAGCTAAGATTATTTGTTATAAAAGAAAATAGAAAATACATTTGCTTCCTGATATAATCACTAAAAAAAAGAAAGACAATGAAAAAGTCAGTTATTCTGTTTTTTATCGCGGTATGCATCCTGCCGGCGACAGCTCAAGATGCCATTTTTACGGCTCCCGATTATAAACAAATCGAGAAGAATGTTCGCGACAGCACTTCGCCCTTCTACTACCCCTCGTTGCTGGAACGTTATTTGGCAGCCGACTCGACATTAAATACCGAAGAGCGCCGGCATGTATATTTCGGGTATGTCTATCAACCCGAATATACTCCGGCGGATACCTCGCAATACAACAACCTCTTGGCTGAGGTACTTTCAAGCCAATCCCTCCACCCGGACGACTATCCCAAAATCCTTTCTTACGCCGATGCCTTGCTGGTCGAAGACCCGTTCAATCTTCGCGCGTTGAAGGCCAAACTGCTCGTGTATGCGCAGCAAAACAATGTCGCCGACTATAAGAAAGCAGCGCATCAAAAGAAAATTGTGCAAGACGCCATCGTAAGTACAGGCGACGGGATGTCGGAAAAGACGCCGTTTTATGTCATCCGCGTGTCGCATGAATATGATCTGCTTCCTTTTCTCGGCTTTTCTTTCGGCGGAGACGATAAGGTGATCAAAAACGGCAACTATCTTACCCTCGGGTCGAACCGTTTTGGCGTAGAACGGGTGTATTTCGACATCTCGCCGGTCATGCAATATGTCAACAGGCACGGCGGAGGCAAACTCTAAGCAAAAGCCGGAATTTCACCGGCAGCGCAAGACCGGCCGTCTGTGTAATTTGACTATTCAACAAACTTTTTGGCCATTCCTGCGTGCAGGTTTGGCCATTTAACAAACTTTTTAGCCATCCCTTCATGAAAGGTTGACCATTCAACGAACTTTTTGACCATCCCTACATGGGGGGTTGACCATTCAACAGACTTTTCAGCCATTCTTGCATGCAGGTTTGACCATTTAATAGACTTTTTGGCCATCTCTACATGAAAGATTGACCGTTCAACAGACTTTTTAAGCGTCCCGGCGTGAAGGGTTGACCGTTCAACAAACTTTTCCGGGATCCCGACGCGGAAGTTTATTTGTCCGACTTCCTTTATCGATAAAGCAGGACTATTATTTCTTCAAAATCTATTTCATCAATCACAAAACAGGTAACCGAACCGCCGGAAGAGCCCTCGCGTTCTTATTCGTTTCAGGCAGAAAGATGCCCGGATTAGGGGAATTCAGCGCATTTTGTCCGGAGAGATTGAACCGTTCACCCTATAGATCCGTTTATAAGATTAAATCACTAAAAAGAGGAATCAATGGAAGATAAAATAACATTAGAATGGAAAAATGACAACCGGGGAGGATTCTATATCCACCGTGACAACAAACCGATTGCCGAGTTGGAGTTCGAGCTCGAAGACGGAGTGATTGATGCCTATCATACCGGCGTACGACCCGAATTCGAAGGACAGGGCATTGCCGCAAGACTGGTCGATGAATTAGCGTCGTTCGCCCGGGAACATTCGTATACCATCATTCCGAGTTGCCCCTATATTTCCGCGAAATTCCGCCGCGCCCCGGAAAAGTTTAACGATTTGTGGCATCGATAAAAAGACATGGAAGGTAGCATCGAAACATTGAGCGCCGTAGCATTAGGCATCGCCCTGAGCGCCGGCTCCGGATTCAGGGTGTTTATCCCTTTGCTGGTCGCAGGACTGGCATCGCACTTCGGATGGATTCCCCTTGGCGAAAACTTTGCATGGATGGGCTCGGTTCCGGCGCTTATCGCTTTCGGCGTGGCCGCCGTGGTCGAAGTCGGCGCTTATTATATCCCTTTTATCGATAATCTGCTCGATACCATTGCGGTACCACTGTCGGTGATGGCAGGCACATTGCTGATGTCGTCGGTTTTTCCGGCCGATAGCGAATGGATAAAGTGGATTATGGGCTTCGTCGTAGGAGGCGGCGCCGCAGCTACCATACAAAGCGGCACGGCCATCACGCGCATGGCATCCAGCCAGTTTACCGCCGGCACGGCCAATCCCGTTCTATCGACCACCGAAGGCGTGACGGCAACGGGAATATCGGTTTTATCGCTTTTCATTCCCATCATCATCGGCGTACTCGTCGTCGTGTGCATCATGGTGGTTTTATATCTGCTGATCAAAAAATCGCCCCGCTTCTTCAAGCCGGTTCGGAAATAAATATCCGTTCCGGATGCCACATTTTTCTCTTTTTTGCATCTTAAAGATAATGTGTGCGGAAATAAAACTTTCGCCGTAGGTTTCATAAATAGATTACCAAAAAAGAAAAGATGAAAAAAGACTATTTGAAGCATCGGGTATGTCTGGTATGCATCGTGTGGCTATTATATACGAGCGGAATATTTGCCCAAAATAAAAAGAATTTTGACTTTCAGTTAGCCGGAAGCATCGGAGCCGTCGGATTGTTTATCGGTTCGCCCACAACATCCGGGCTTATCGCAAGTATCAGTCCGGAATTTATATTTCCAAAATTGAAATCGTCCATCGGCTTTCGGCTTGGATATGGATTTGTGACGAAATCGGACAAACAATCCTCATGGGGGGAAGAAAACGAGGCTTATACTACCCTCTACAGAGTGAAGATGTTTACATACGGAGGGGTTTACCAGTTTATTCATCCGTTTTTTTATTCGGAGAACTCGAATTGGATATTCGATAATGAATTCTCTTGGGCGAACCTCAAGGCGGATGTGTACACGGAAGATTATACCTCGCGGCTGAAGGGCTATTTCTTTTACACCGGGCGTATCGGAATCGAATTTAATACGAGCGACGATTATTTTGTGAAAGTAATGCCATGGGTAGGATTCTCTACGTTGAAATTACGACCAGTGCTCAACAAGGACGTCGCCACTTTCGGTTGGGAAGAGGCCCCCTTTACCATAGGCCTTACGCTAAAGATCCTGTGAAAATAACCGATACGCTTGAAAAACAGGAGTCGGAAAACGGCAAAGGGTTTGTTATGCCTGTAAGCTTCATAAAGAAAAAGAGTCTTCAACTTTTTTTTGTGGTATGAAATAAATAGTCTATATTTGCATCATTGTTGCATTTATAAACTTATTCAGATATGACTGCGGAAGAAATATTGTATAATCACAAATTAAAAAATACAACTTGCCGTAAACAGGTTGTGGAGGAATTGTTAGAGAAAAAAAGCGCTCTATCGGAGAATGAAATCAAAAGTGCTTTTGAAGGCCCTTTTGATCGGGTTACTTTTTATCGAACCCTGAAGACTCTTGAGCAAAAAGAAGTTATACATCGCATTGCTTTAAATGACGGCACTATAAAATATGCGCTTAACGGCCATCATCATGAAAATGAACATATCCATGCTCATTTTCATTGCGAAAAATGTGATGAGGTATTTTGCCTGGAGGAGGAACAAACTTATTTTCATGTAGATTTGCCGGACAAGTTTGTGAAGAATGATGTTTTCGTCGTAGTGGAAGGCGTTTGCGCCGAATGTGTTGTCGACGTTTCCTAACCCCACGCGCTCCGGCTGCTTAAAATTGAAAAAACCATCTGCTACTCTTTCGTTATGAATAAATTTCTTATGACCATACTCTGTATGGGTATGTTCTATTCTCTGCTCTCCGGACAAACGGCTTATACGCTTTCGGGACGGGTTGTCGATGAGAATGAACGACCGTTGCCGGGAGCGACAATAGCCGTATTACCCGGCTCGAAGGTGACGCAGAGCAATCCGGAAGGGTATTTTCAACTAAACGATTTATATGAAAACAGCTATACCCTCACGGTTTCTTTTATGGGGTATGACAGTTACACCGACACCGTCTATATCGAGAACGACCGGACATGCACCATTCAACTGCGGCAAACGTCCGTGAGCCTGCAAGAGGTCGTTGTCACTCACGATTATGCCGACGAAAAAAAGAAAGAAGAAGCGCTTCCGGTCGACATGGTAACGAAGCGTTTCTTATGGCAGAATATGGGCGGAAGCCTCATGCAATCTTTACAAATACTTCCCGGAGTCGGCAGCCTGGATATCGGCGCTGGACAATCAAAGCCGATTATACGGGGACTTGGATTCAACAGAGTGATTGTCGTGGAGAACGGCATGAAACACGAAGCGCAACAATGGGGCTCGGATCATGGCCTGGAAGTGGATCAATACGCCGTTGAAAATGTCGAGGTGATAAAAGGGCCTCTTTCATTACTGTATGGCTCCGAGGCTATCGGTGGAGTCATCGATATGAAAAGCAGGACTTATTATCCCGAAAACACGTTCGGCGGCTCGGTGGATTTATCGGGCAAAACGAGCAATCAATTCCTCGGCACTTCCGTGTCGCTTTACGGAAGGAGAAAATCCTTTTTTGCCGACTTAAGGGCTACCGTATTAGATTACGGAGACTATACCGTTCCTACGGATAGCGTGAATATCTATTCTTATCGCGCCCCCTTGTACAAACATCATTTGCGGAATACCGCCGGCAAAGAACAGAATATTCATTTTTCGTTCGGAGTCATTCGTCCCGAATTTGAAAGCCGGTTTTATCTAAGTAATATTCATACTAAAAACGGCTTCTTCGCAAATGCTCACGGACTGGAGCCCCTGAATGTCGATACGGAGATGCACGATGCCTCCAACCGCGACAGTCATTATCCTTATCAGGATGTGAATCACTTCAAAATAAACAATATCACCCGCTATCGATGGACGGCAGAAAACTACGTGGAAACTCAGTTGGGTTTTCAACGAAACATCCGTGACGAATGGAGCCAGTATATCAGCCACGGGTATATGCCTTCTCAGTTTCCCGACACATTAGGCTTCGCTTCCGATTTGGAGAGAGCCTTCGACAAGTCGGTGTATTCCGGACGGATGAAGTTTGCCCTCAAAAAGGATAAAAAGACATTCAACGCCGGTATAAATGCGGAATATCAAGACAATAAAATCGACGGACGCGGATTCATTATTCCGGCATTCAAACAAATCGCCGTGGGCGGGTATTTGTTCGGGAAATTAACTATCGGGGCGAAAAGCGTCCTGCAAGCAGGCATCCGTTATGATTTCGGGCGTATCATGACCGAAGAATACTTCGATTGGTTCCCCTCTCCTTTAACGAATGAAACCGTATCGGAATACCGGCATTTGCAAAGGGCCCATCATATAGACCGCCGCTTCTCCAGCATCTCTTGGTCGGCAGGATACAATTTGAATCTGGAAAGATGGTCTTTCAAATCGAATATCGGAAAGAGTTTCCGGATGCCTATCGCAAAAGAGCTCGCCGCCAACGGCGTGAATTATCATCAATTCAGTTATGAAGTAGGCAATCCGGATTTATCTCCCGAAATGGCCTATCAATGGGATATAGGAGCCGATTATGTGTATAATCGCTTATCGGCTGGAATATCTCCTTTCGTGAATTATTTCACCAATTATATCTACCTCAATCCCACCTCGGAGCACGACCGGCTATATGGCAACGGCAATCAGGTTTTTTATTATATGCAAAGCCGGGTATTGCGTTACGGGGCCGAAATGCACGTCGAGTATCAAATCCTGCCCCAAATACGAATCGGATGGACGGGTGAATACGTTTACTCGGAACAACTATCGGGCGTAAAAAAGGGTTTTACGCTTCCTTTCTCGCCACCGCCGTCGATGAGGCTCCATGCCGGGTATCTTACAAAGAAACTTGCCGGAGGTATCGAAAACGCGTATGTGTCGCTCGATCACATTATCACGGCACCACAGAATAACATCGTTCCTCCCGAAGATCCGACGCCCGGTCATCAGGTGTTGAATATCGGAGCCGGCGGAGACCTCAAATGGGGAAAGCAACCCATACAGGTTTCCCTGCGAATACAGAATCTTTTGAATACAAAATATTTCAACCATACAAGCTATTATAAGCTTATTCATGTTCCTGAACCGGGAAGGAATATCGTCATTCACATTTCGATTCCTTTCTCAGGAAAAATAAAATCAACGTAATACACTTATTCATTAATCAAAAAAATTATGACAAAAAAAGGATTATTTTTTACTGTTCTGGCCTTGACCACAGGCTTACTGTTCAGCTCTTGTGAAAAAGAGGACGTTCTTTCCAAACCGGTTATCAGCGGATTGGAAGTGGGGCTCAATAATAGCAAGATCGGCTACATCGGCGATGATTTACATATTGAAGCGGAAATTGTAGCGGAGGGACTAATCGATAAGATTGAAGTGGAAATCCACCCGGAAGGTGGCGATGGAAAAGAAATCACGGTAACTTATACAAAACATGCAGGTTCGCGTAATGCAACTTTACATGAACATATCGATATACCGGCCGATGCGGTTCCGGGGGAATATCATCTTCATCTTACGGTTACCGACAAAGCGGGAAACTCCACGACGGTCGAAGAACATGTTGAGTTGAAAGTACAAGTTGCGGAAGCTCTATAAAAATTAGCAGAACCCGGTAATGAAAAAAATATCTTTTATATGGGTTTTCCTACTATCGATGAGTGCATTCGTTTCTTGCGAGAAAGAAGAAATCGATAAAGAGAAACCGCAAATCGATATCGATTTTGAGGGAGCTTTTCCTCAAAATTGTGCGACCGTTTATTTTGGAGTTCCCTTTCAAGTGAAAACGCTATTTCGCGATAATGTCGAATTGGGATCGTATCGAATCGATATTCACCACAATTTCGACCATCATAGTCATAGCACGGAAGTATCGGAGTGTACTCCCGATCCCGTCAAGGAAGCGGTAAATCCTTATGTGTTTATTCAGGATTATCCTTTGCCCGGGGGGCAGGAAGAATTCCTGACAGATTTATCGATCACCCTTCCGGCAAGTAACGACAAGGGGCCATTTGAGGATGGAGATTATCATTTCATGATCACTCTGACAGATAAACAAGGTTGGTCTACACAAAAGGGATTGAGTATTAAAATACGCCATCAGGAACCCAAGTAAAATCAAAAAAAGAAGGTGCCGCAATAGAGTTGTGACACCTTCTTAAAAAAAACTATTTTAAGTATGAAACTATTTCACTTCCCATCCCAAAGCGCTCGCACCGAGTACGGCGGCATCGCTTTCCTTTAGTTCGGAGAAAAGAAGTTTTACTTTATTTTTAAAGATAGCCAGTAAATTACTCTCCATTGTCTCCTGGACAGGCTTCATAATCAAGTCGCCGGCCTTAGCCAATCCTCCGAAAAGAATAATCGCTTCGGGGCTGGAGAAAGCCACGAAATCGGCAAACGCTTCACCTAAAATCTTGCCGGTAAAACGGAAGATTTCTTTCGCCATCTCATCGCCGGTCATCGCCGCATCGAACACATCTTTCGAAGTAATCGTTTCAGCAGGAATGCTTCTTAATTGGGAAGGCATATCGGGACGCAGTTCCAGATATTCGCGTGCGGTACGAGCCACACCCGTAGCCGAAGCATACGTCTCCAAACATCCGGTTCGTCCGCAACCACATAAGCGCCCGTTGTTACGGCGCATAATGACGTGACCGAGCTCGCCGGCAAAACCGTCGTGTCCGTAAACCAGTTGTCCGTTCACAACAATACCGCTCCCCACACCGGTTCCAAGGGTGATGACGATAAAATCCTTCATTCCGCGGGCCGCACCGTAAGTCATTTCACCAATGGCTGCCGCATTGGCGTCATTGGTCAAAGCAACCGGGATACCCACTTTTTCTTCCAATAACCGTGCAAAAGGGATAATACCTTTCCAACGAAGATTAGGCGCGAACTCAATACTGCCTGAAAAATAATTTCCATTCGGCGCTCCCACACCTATTCCTTTTATCTGGTCTTTGGTCGTTGTTTCGGCGACAATCTCATTGATCAATTTGGAAAGATCGTCCAAATAATCATTTACTTCGGCATGGACTGCCGTTTTAATACTTCCGCTGCGCAGAATTTGTCCTCTTTTATCTACGATGCCGATGACGGTATTGGTTCCACCGACATCTATACCTATTACATAAGGTTTATCCATGATTTGCTTTTTAAATTTGTTGATGAGTTATTGTAATTTATGGCTGCAAATATAGCTATTTTTCGGAAAACGGCTTTTCTTATTCCTTAAATATTTCATAATTATTACGGACAAAGAAGGGCGGAGCTACTCCATCAGCTTTTCATTCATAAAATTTCCTGAAAATTTCACCAAACGATTGAATGCCTCCGGAAACTCCGTACTTCCTGCTTTAACAGTAATAAATTTAGTCTTTCCTCCTTGCGTCAGTTGTATCATATAAATAACCGCATTATCGGAATTACGTCCTTCCTCAAACCCATAGGCATCTTTCATCCGTGCCAGCTCACTCTTTTGAATAAGACTGCGGAAGGCATCAAACTCATCCGCCTTCAATGTTCCCTCTTTGTAAGCAGGCTTTGATTTCCCCTCATATTTGTCGAAAAAATAATCATACCGCCCGATTTTATACGTAGAATCGGGATTCAGTTGCATTTCCACTTTAAAATTATTCACGCTTTCCATGCTGTACACATACGTGAATTCGCTTGTCTCCGGCGAGTGTGTGCATCCGACACAACTGACGATGAAGAACAACGTGAAAAATATATTTATTTTAGATAGCATAGCTGTTGTATAAAAAAGGGGAGACACGAAGTCTCCCTTTTTAAAGTTATCTCCAGGCATCGGGTTGCACCAAATAGGGGTTGCCGTTCTCGTCATTCCCCATCGTCTGTATCTGCGTTTGCGGCAATGGAAACATCGTTTTGTTTGCCGATAGTTTATTAAATGTGGCGAATTTTGAGATATGTCCTTTTTCAAAATCCACATAATCGGAAAGCGTTTTTGTCATATACTCTCCTCCCCAGCGGACCAAATCAAACCAGCGGTGCCCTTCCATCGCCAATTCCAGTTTCCGTTCCATCCTGACAGCTTTTATGCACTCTTCTTTATTGGTAAAAGCGGCATGCGTGGTCGGATAGTTGGCAATCTTATAGTTAGCGGCCGGTTTTCCGTCCGACTTGATCGTGTTTACAGGAAGCGCGGCGCGAGTGCGGATTTGATTGACCAGCTCCATCGCACCCGACAGGTCGTTATCGTTTGCCAGGCATTCGGCATATTGCAGGATAATATCGCGCAAACTCAGGTATTGCAGGTTGATGGCTGAGCCGGGCGCCCATCCGTCATGAATTCCATAGCTGCCCAAGCCTGCATCCAGCTCTTTCTTGGTATATACATGTTTTTTAGGCAGGTAAAACCCTCCGTTATTAATATCGCGCACCCAGTTCGTTCTGGGTACTCCCCAGTCTTTATACGGAATGCCGTAGCGCCCGATCGCAAAATCGATGCGCGGGTCAACAGCCACATCGTTATTGTTTATGGAATGCGGATAATCCTTTTCATCTTTACCGGGGACATATCTGGTGTCCACAAAAGGTGCGTTCCTGTAGGAATTATCCAGTAACGGCAACCCGTTGGCGTCCACTTTAAAAGAATTGGCGAGTTCGTTGGAGGGCTGGTAAAACCCGCAGCATCCGCCGGGCGCACCTACTCCGCCGTAAGGATAGCATAACGACATGCCGGAATTGGCATTATCGTCTTCAAGGGAAAACTGTACGGCAAAAATCGATTCTTTTCCATTTTCGCGATAACTGTCGAAGTTGGCCGTCAGATCATCTTCAAGTCCGTATTTTTGCCCGTTGGATGTTTGCCCGTTGTCTATCACGTCCTTTAGAATGGGTTTGGCTGCTGCCAAGTCGCCCTTGTGCATCAGTATCTTTGCTTTCAGAGCTTTGGCTGCCCACACATTGGCGCGGCCGGGCTGGCTTTGCTTCTCGGGCAAGTCGCGTATGGCAATATCGATATCTTCCAGCACTTTCGGATAAATATCTATGTCGTTATGCACCTTGGGGTCATTATCGGTAATGGTTTCGTCTATCCACGGAATATAAGGACCGAACACTTTGAGGCCTTCAAAATAAGCCATGGCACGCAGGAAATGCAATTCGCCGTTACGTGTTTTCTGGAACGCTTCCGGCAAGCCTTCTACCTGAGCCATTGTTTGCAGCGCAATATTTATCCTTTTGGCGCCTCTGTAAATCCACGCCCATTTGTCGTTAATATAGCCGTTGGTGGTTGATACGTTGTATTGTTCCATTTCGTTGAGAATGGACTGGTCGTTGGCGTCGGAACCTTTATTCGCGTCGCCTCCGTACATACCGCCGAATGTCCAGTTAAACGGCGAAGCGCCCCACCCGTTCTCGGTGAGGTTGGCATAGGCATTTACCGTTAAAAGATCGATACCTTGTTCGTTCATCAATGCAGCTTGGTCGATACTGCCCTGGGGAGCTTTATAAAGGAAGTCTTCCCCGCAGGAATAAAGCAGCATGGCCGATAAAGCCATCAATAAGAATAATATGTTTTTACGTGTCATATTGTTTTATTTTTAATCGGTTTAAAATTCAAAATTCACCCCAAAGAGCAGCCTCATAGTGGTGGGCCATCCACCGCCGTCAATACCCCGGCTCAGGTCTGAACGGTTTCCGGCTCCGGTGTCCCTGTTGGTGATCTCCGGATCCAGACCGGTGTATTTAGTCAGTGTCAGCAAGTTTTCAGCCTGTATATAAACCCGGAGATTGGAGATAGTGGCTTTTTGCACTAACTTTTTAGGCAGCGTGTACCCGATGACCAGGTTTTTCAGTTTCAAGAATGAACCGTCTTCAATATAATAAGAGTTTAGGACAACGCCGCTCTGTCCGTCTTTCGAATCCAAGATAGGCAGTTCGGCTTTGGAGTTGTCGCCGTTCAGTTTCCACGACAAGTCGCGCATCCGTGTGGAACGGTTACCACTGAACAACTGAAAATCGGTGAAATACTTCGTATTGTTCAACAGCTCGTTTCCGATGGTGGAATACCAGAACATGGTAAGATCCCAGTTTTTGTAGGTCAATGTGCCGGTTAACCCTGCCATGAGGTCGGGATGGGGGCTGCCGATGACTTTCCGGTCGTCCATCGTTATCTTGCCGTCGGGCTTTCCTTCCGGACCGCTTACATCCTCAAATTTGTATTTTCCGACCCATTGTTTGGCGGTTGTAGCGGTAGGAGCTTCTGCGGCGCCATACGGTATCGGCGATTCCAGTACATCTTTTTCGTTTTCATAGAAGCCCAATATATTCAATCCGAAGAACTCAGAGATAGCGCCTCCCTTAATGGTGCGGGTTTCACCGATATCGAACCGGTCGCCGCGACCCCATAAAGCGAAATCGTCGGCATCGGAAAGCTTGAGCACTTTATTTTTATACGCAGAAAGATTCAGTCCCACATCCCATGCCCAATCGCCTGCCTTATCGCGGTAATTGAAACTGAAATCGACGCCGCTGTTGCGCATATCTCCGTAATTGATGTATGGCCGGCCTATTTCTTCATTGGCCAGGGCCGAATATGCCGCCTCAATAAGCATGTCGGTTGTGAGTTTGTTATAGAATTCCAGCGTGGTGGAAAAACGCCCTTTGCCGAAAGTGGCGTCCACACCTATGTTTGTCATTTTAAGAGCTTCCCACCGCGTGTCTTCGTTTCCGTAGGTAGCCAGCTTATATCCCAGGTCTGAACCTGTGTTGGAACCGCTCAAGTCATAATTGGTTCTGTCGGCCTCGGTACTGAAAAGCATGGCAAAGTTCGTGGCCCGGGGTATTTCCGCGTTTCCGGTAAGCCCGTATCCCACGCGCAGCTTCAGGTCATCCAACCAATGTTTGGTGTTCTGCATAAATCCTTCTTCCGATATTCGCCAACCTACCGACATGGATGGGAAAGTACCGTAACGGTTCTTTTTCGCAAAACGCGATACGCCGTCGCGGCGGACAATTCCGGTGATCAAATATTTATCGGCAAAAGAATAATCAACGCGTGTGAAAACACCGAACAAGGCAAACTCGCCGTTATACCATGAATTGTTGGTACGTTGAGTATCGTTGGCTCCCATAGGCAATATCCAAGTGTTGGTATTGTCTTCATACAAATAATGATATCGCCGCGCTTCCATGCCTCTTCCCAGTCCGTCGCGGATGGCTTCGGTACCTGCAACCACATTCAACGAATGGACGTCGCCAAACACCTTATTATAGGTAAGCGTATTGGTCCAAACCCACCGGAAGTTAAACGACGCAGCTTCCTGAAAATGGTTTGTGCCGGGGCTTTCTGCAAACTCGAGGTTCTTTTTACTTATATAGTAACTGTAAGCATTGGTATAATCCAACCCGAAACTGGTGCGGAACATCAGTTCTTTAAGAATATCCGCTTCGCCCCATACATTGCCGAAAATACGGGAATTGCTCCAGTAATTGTCCTTATTGCGTTCCTGTTGGGCTACCACGTTCTGCCAGTTACCCGTGCCGCTGAATTTTGATCCGGCCCAATTGCCCATCGGGTCTTTCACCGGCACCCATGGCGAGGCTCGGTACGTCCACGAATAAGGTGTTGACTCGGTAGCCGTCACGTTCAAACCCAAGTCCTTTGTATAAGTGTACTGCAAGTTCTCACCTACGCGCAACCAAGGACGCACATCGAACGAGGTATTCAAGCGGGTTTGGTAACGAGTATAGTAAGTATATACGACAGTACCTTTCTGGTCGAAATAGTTCAGCCCCATCAGATATTTTCCTTTTGCACCGCCACCCGAAAGGGTTAGTTGATGGTTTTGTATCGGTGCCGTGCGGTCTATTTCGTCCCACCAATCGGTATCTGAATACGGTACCATCTGATTATCAGGATAAGAATAATCCTTTATGTCGAGGTTTTGATTTCCTCCGGCACCTTTGATCGTCAGATAATTAGGTATTATCGGATCTTTTTGATTTCCAAATTGGGGATGATAGGGAAATACTTCTTTCCCATCTGTATCGAATTTCGCATCGCGAAGCACCAATGCGTTGGTTAGCGATTCCCACTCGAGAGCCAAACGGTCTGCCGAATTGAGCATATCGTATCTGCTCGTGGTCTTTTGAACACCGTAATAGGCGTCGTAATTGATCTTGGGCTGCCCCGAAGCCGTACCTCTCTTTGTGGTGATAAGGATGACACCGTTTGCAGCCTGTGCACCATAAATAGCAGCCGAAGAAGCATCTTTTAACACCTGCATGCTTTCAATGTCGTTGGGATTGAGGCTGCTCAGGTTTTGGTTACGGGTAGATACGCCGTCAATCACATACAGAGGCCCGTTATCATTCACCGTATTGATACCGCGGATACGCACCATGGTTGCCGAGCCGGGTGATCCGGTTTGCCCGATATATACTCCGGGGGTTTTTCCCTGCAACTGCTGTGTGGCCGAAGAACCGGTGGAAGCCAGCAATTCTTTAGTATCGACCACCGCCACCGAACCGGTAATGTCTTTCTTTGCCTGCGTACCGTATCCTACCACTACAATTTCCTGAAGACTTTCCGTATCTTCGTCCATCACGATGGAAAATTGTCTTTTATCTCCGACAACGATTTCCTGAGTCATAAAACCAACATACGAAAATACTACCGTAGAAGCAGGAGAAGCCACTCTTAAAGCAAATTTGCCGTCGACATCGGTCATAATACCGTTTGTCGTCCCTTTTTCGATTACGTTTACCCCGATCATCGGAGTACCTCCGGCGTCGGTAACCGTTCCCTGAATGGATGTTTGCGCAACCATTCCCAAGGAAATTATCCACACAACTGCGAATAATAAACCTTTCATCAAGTTAAAAAATTTTCTTTTCATACTTTCATGATTGTTTAAATTAATACTTTGAATAAATAAAAATAGATATATAAACAGAGTAGAACTGTTTTTCATATTTCGTCATAAATACAGCCCTTAAGGGAAGTATCACAACGCTGCTCGCCGTCTCTTTAAAGACGGCTTCCTACCGAGAGTCGCGGAAGCGAAACCGGAAATAGCACATCATGGGGATTTACGAATATAGATATATGTGAAGATATACAACAAAGCCGAGCGGTTATACGGCGGCTTATCGCAGGTATAAAAAAACAAAGGATAGGAAGGGAACGGAAACTATTATTAATTAATGTAAAATTCCCCCCCCCCCGTTATTAACAAGAGTTAACAAAACTCCTAAAAAAGAGCGAAAGATGGAAGTTTTCACATTATTATTACCCATTTCTGATATAATAATTATATTGTATTACGATTTTGATGTAAAGATAGGAAGTTTGATCAAACTAAACAAAAAATAGTACAATATTTTTTTTAGATCACAATCGGTAACATCCATCGGATTATTGATAAATTTCACAAAAATGTAACACATTTGCCGGTTTTATGGTGTATATTTGCCGTAATAAAAAAAATACGAAGTAAAAATGAATAAAAAAACATCCTTTACTTGCCTCTTATTGCTTTTTATTGCTTTTCAGGCAACCTCTCAGACACAGATTATAGCTCATCGCGGATATTGGAAAACCGACGGTTCGGCCCAGAACTCCATTACGGCATTAATGAAGGCCGACTCGCTGGATATTTACGGATCGGAAATGGATATCTGGCTCTCGTCCGACGGCATCCCCGTAGTAAACCATGATGCGGACGTGGAGTTAAACGGAAAAAAGATCATCGTACAGGACACGCCGGCAGCTACGCTCCGATCGGTCAAACTGGCCAACGGAGAACCGTTGCCCACGCTGGAAGAATATCTGGAGGCTTTCGAAAAATGCAAAAACGTCAAGCTGATTATCGAATTCAAATCCCATCGTACGAAAGCGCAGGAAGATGAACTGACCGAAAAGGCTATCGCCATGGTTCGCGAAAAAGGACTGCAAGACAGAGTGGAATACATTGCTTTCGGCATCAACTTCGTGAATCAAGTGCGACGGATCGATCCTCAAGCCAAAGTGTATTATCTCAATGGTGACTTAACTCCGGACGCTCTTCACGAAATAGGCGCCGCCGGCATCGATTACCATTACAATGTCTTGTCTAAAAACCCACAATGGGTAGCATCCTCTCATGACTATGGAATGAAAGTAAATGCATGGACGGTTAATAAAGCGGAAGACATTCGTCAGATGATCAACCTGAAGTTGGATTATATCACTACGGACGAGCCTGTTCTGGTAAGACAATTAATCAACGAAGCAAGATGATCAACTTGCAACAACAACTGAGTAAAGCTATCCGTATCGCTATTAAGGCGCATGAAAATCAGTTGGATTCCCACAATGGCCGTCCGTATATAGATCATCCGTTCAGAGTGATGAATGCCGGGCACACTCTTCAGGAAAAGATTGTAGGCATTTTGCACGATGTGGTAGAAGATACGGAGTGGACACTGAAGGACTTGTCGGCGGAGGGTTTTTCACCGGATATTGTCGATGCGGTGGATGCGATGACGCGACGGGATAATGAATCGTATGAGGAATACATTCTTCGGGTTGAGAAAAATCCGGTTGCCGTACGGGTAAAACTCAATGACTTGTCCGATAATATGAATATTCGCCGCCTGAACGAACTGACGGCGCAGGACGTCGAGCGCCTGCATCGTTATTTAAAGGCATACAAACAACTGACGGAAAAAGAATAAGCATATTGGCGGGCATTTATTTACACATTCCTTTCTGCAAAACCCGTTGCCTTTACTGCGACTTCTTTACGGGTACGGACGAAAGGGCGAAGGATGCTTTTGTCGCCGCCCTTTGCCAAGAAATCCTTTTACGAAAAGACGAAGTCGATGAGCCGGTCAAAACGATCTACTTCGGAGGAGGCACGCCTTCTCGATTGAGCCGAAAACAGTTGGAACAGATTATTGAGACCCTCTTCAAGACTTTTCCAATCACTGAAAAGGCAGAGATAACGCTCGAAGCGAATCCGGATGATCTTTCTTTGAAATACATAGAAGATCTCCGGCTTTTGCCTTTCAATCGCATCAGCATCGGTATTCAAAGTTTCCATGACACGGAACTGGCCTTCTTAAGCCGGCGTCATACGGCTCAACAAGCCATCGAAACCGTAAAAAAGTGTCAGGATATCGGCGCGTTCGAGAACATCAGCATTGACTTGATGTATGGTTTACCCGGCCAAACACTCGACATTTGGCAACAAAACCTTTTACAAGCCCTGTCTCTGAATATTCAACATATTTCAGCCTATCATCTTATTTATGAAGACAAGACTCCGCTTACGGTTTTGCTTAAAAAGGGCAAAATACGTCCTGTTTCCGACGAGTTGAGTACCGATATGTTTTCGATGCTGATCGACACGCTTACCTCTGCCGGTTTCGAGCATTACGAAATAGCCAATTTTGCCAGGAATCAACGCTACTCCCGTCATAATACGTCTTATTGGCAAGGCGAAAAATACGTCGGATTGGGGCCGGCCGCCCATTCTTTTGACGGGAAAAGCCGCAAATGGAATGTGTATTCCCTGTCACGTTACATCGAAGAGATGAAGAAGAGCCAATTATCGTCAGAAATAGAAATACTCGACATCACGACCCGCTATAACGAATATATCCTGACCGGCTTACGAACTCAATGGGGGGTGGATTTATCGAATCTACGAAAACTATTCGGCGAAGAGTTATATCGTTATTGCCTCGAGAACGCAGAAAAATATCTGACCGGGCATTTGCTCTCAATCGATCAAAACACGCTAATGCTGACCCGTGAAGGGATCTTCATTTCGGATGGGATTATGAGTGATCTGATGTGGGTGAAATGAGCTATGAAGTATGAGCTATGAAGTATGAGCTATGAAGTATGAAGTATGAAGTATGAACTATGAACTATGAACTATGAACTATGAACTATGAACTATGAACTATGAA